>Ga0233425_10000062_pt1 | contig 260057 bp, 267 predicted proteins | sample Watercolumn_Towu_2_FD_181712 | JGI IMG/M metagenome (GOLD analysis project Ga0233425, IMG submission 181712) | Freshwater microbial communities from Lake Towuti, South Sulawesi, Indonesia - Watercolumn_Towuti2014_140_MG | ecosystem: Environmental > Aquatic > Freshwater > Lake | place...
CAACAGAATGATTTATGCCGTTATCGGTATGTTCGTGGCATTTTCTATCTTCGGATTGGTACGGTTGCTTGCAACCACTGTCGGTTTGAGTGGGAGTGATCTTGGTGCAAGAGAGGCGCTTCCTATACCGGGCAACCTTGGTCCTCGGTAAGATGACTATTATTCATAACCTTTAAAAAACATATGACTCTCAGAAAAATACTGACAGCGACAACAGTTTCTCTTGCCCCTCTTCTTGTTGCCGCGCAAAACACATTAGAGACAACCACCGATCGCATTTTGGAAATTGTAACGCTAGTCATTCCTATTGTTGGTGCCTTTCTCATCATTTATTTCTTCGTAGGTGCGTGGCAATATGTCAGCGCAAAAGGTGACGAAGAATCTCGCACCGAGGCACGCAACAGAATGATCTATGCGGTTATCGGTATGTTCGTCGCATTCTCCATCTTCGGGTTGGTGCGGCTTGTAGGTAACACAGTTGGTGTGAGTGATAATGCGCCTATTAACTTACCCGGTATCGCTTTTTAGATAGAGAAGTGACCTTGCCCCATGCTCGCGTCGTTCATCAACAAAGTTGGGGACAATATTTTGAACCCACTCATATACCTCATGTTCGGGGTCGCCTCGCTCGTGTTCGCGTGGGGGGTATATATGTTCCTCACGCACTTGGATAGCGAGGAGGAGCGAAAAAAGGGCGGATGGGCGATGTTGTGGGGGGTGCTCGGTATGGCGATAATGCTCGGCGCAAAAGGCATCATTCGGGTGATTTGCGGGACGATTGGAGCGGCGTGTACCGGAATATAAAAATCCCATGAGAGGTCAGACCTCTCACGGGATTGTGTTTGCGCACTTTATTTTATCGGTAGTACGCAACCGAGATTTGCATGCTTCGGTTCTCTAACGAGACAAACCGAAGCGATTGGGTGGGGTGTAGGTTGAGTCGTCTCCCGGGTTCACTCGTTTCTGTCTGTGTATTGTCCACGAGCACACCTATCCTGCCCCCTTGGCCCACCACATCCCATCGGAAGTCCCACCCCGGGACTACTCGTACCTCCTCGCTCCAATTGGAGGAGGGGGTTTGGAGTGTTCCGATAGGTATCGTGATGGTGCGGCTTTGCGGCGCCGCAGGTGTGGTAACGATTGGCACGCGAGGCGCCGCGTTCGGTGTCGTAGAAGTAGAAGGGGGCACATACACCCACCCTTGGAAGAGTCGCGCGGGTGTGATGAGGAATATTACTATTCCTACCGCAAGCCCGCCCATTAGTACCAATTTAGCGAGCGCCGTAAAGGCCTCCACGACCTTTTTGAACTTTTCGTTCCTCTTTTCTTCCTTGCGCCAAAATAGGGCAAGAATGAGAAGTAAGAACGACGCTCCGCCGAGAAGGTAAGGCCACGCATCTCCGCTAAGCCACCACTCGTTCCATCTACCCGCCATGATTCCCCAGATAATGAGCGCAACGCCGACAACTGTGCCGACAATCCACGCCCACACCTTCCATTTCCCGCCGGTGAACCATGCCGGAATTTTTGCTCGTATTTGGACGAGCAAGAAGAATATCCCAACAATTGCTGCTATCAGTCCAAACCAAAGCAACGGGGACCAGCGAGATGAAGCACTACTCCTTGTTGGTGTTGAACGACTGACCGTGTTTGTTGAGTTTGTCGTAGTTGTTGTCGACAATATCGCGTTTGTATTTGCGGCAGTTATTATTGCGTTTGTTATTGGTTGTGTTGTGACAGGGGGTGTATGACGCTCCCTGAAGATCAGTACAAGAAGCAAGATGCCCAACAAAACACCAAGGGTCATATTGAAAACCCTCAAGAATGTTGCATATCTGGTGCTTGTGAAGATTTTAAATATATTCATTTGGTAATGTTCCTTTCTGGGGTTTATTATAGCAAAATAAACACCCGAAGTCAAGTCCTTTGACTTCGGGTGCGTGAGACCTACTTTTGTATCTGTACTTGGACCGCGCCGTGTTCAACAAGATGAGTAACCACTTCGTTTTCTACCAGCGCTTCCTTACGAAGCTTTGCTTTCATTACCTCCTCGCTGGAGGCGGCAATTTGAGCACGAAGCGCTTCTGCTTCAGCATCCGCAACCGTTTTAATTGCTTCTGCGCGAGCTTTTGCTTCTGCGACCACTCCTTTTCCGGTCGCAATCGCGACCTTTTCTGCAAGCAAGGCGTCTTGCGCGTCTTGGTTGAGTTTAGCGAGTTTGATGTGTACGACTCGCGCGTCAATCATATACACTCCAAACTCTTGGATAAGCCCTTGGTCACCGAAGTTGAGCGGGTTGAGCGCTTCCCAATAAAACGGCGACTGTGAACCGGTGATGCCGCCTGTGATGAACGCATCGTATCCTCCCTCAAATTTACGCAGATAATCAATGACGGCGGCTTGCACTGCCCGCTCTACATTGGGGAAGAATCGCTCCCGGTAAGTGAAAACGAGCGCACGTGGCTTTACGATTTGGCAAATGACCTCCAACAAAATATCCGCGCGATAGAGGTCACTGAATTCCGCTTCGCGCACGAGTACTGGGCGTGGGAATTTCCACAACAAAGATTTTTCCCATGTGGTCCCTGGAATATCTTTGTCCTGCGCGTCCTTGGCGGGGTTGTTTACCGAATTACTTAGTGCTTTCTCGAGCGGATCAGCATTGTTTATTTCTGTCTCCGGTTTAATGCGCAAATGTGGAACCAGAAACTGGTGTACTTTCCACCATGGATAGAACGCGCTCACCCAATAGAAACCAAACCAATCACGAGATCTTGGTTTCCCGTTATCTTGGCTAACACCAAAGTCATCTTCCACTTTTCCGTCAAGAATCAGTGCGTCGGTTACCGGTTCAAGGTGTTTTGTGATGACTATTTTTCTGTTTGTATCTCGGGTGACCTCTCCCTTCACATTAAGGGTTGCCTTGCGAACTACGAGGTATCCTAGATCCTTTTGGTAGTGCCACTTATCAATGTTTTCCAAGACATTCGCAAGTTTACTGCCCTTGACGACAAACTCAATCGTGTCTTGATCTACAAATGTCGCCTGTTGTTTGTTCTTGGCGGCGTGGTAGAAAAAGAGAACAGTGAGGGTGATAACGACACTCCAGACGAGCAATCCTATCAATCCGTCCCTCCAGATACTGATGAGTAGCAAGAGCAATTCTATGACGAATACGATCATCGGGAACATAATTTTCCTTTCGTTTTTTGTTGATTGTTTTTTATTCAGTTTTCAAAACAACTAACCTGAAACGAATATAGCACAAAGCGCGCTTGAAGTCAAGCGCGCTTTTTAGATTTTAAATCCACCCCCAACCCCCTCCTTTATAAAGGAGGGGGCACGGGGAAGGATTTACCGCCCCCCAATCATCTTGATGATAGCGCCTACCCCGACGATAATCGGCCAGGTGACAGCGGTTGTTTCGGGTGAGATATAGCCGAGCGCGTCAAAGAGGAACACGAGCGCGAAGAGGAGCACTAAAAGCGGCATCACATGAAAATGCATACGATTTTCTGCTAGCGAATAATATGTGCATTATCCCACAACAAGCGTCTTGACAAAATAGAGGGCTGTGGATAGGGTATGGGCAGAAGGAGGTACCTATGAGTACTACATACACCCGAGGATGGATTCGGATGCAGGTGTTCGCTGGTATGGTAGAGGTTGGCAGATTTGCCCCCGGTATCGCCAACAGCGACACTGAGCTGGACAAAAAGACGGTGCTTCTCTTAATGGAATACTTATCCGGTATGATAGGAAAAACCATTGAGTGGAAGCGCCCGTCGCCGCGACACGGTATCAAAGTATCAACGGTTGTTGGGTACTTGGAAGAAGTGCTCAACAGCAGCAACGGTACCGAATCTATCCCCTAAGCCCGCATTTTGGCAACAGGTGCGGGCTTTATATTTGTGTGGTATTATACTTCTCATGTTTCTCGACGATGCACCGGAACACATAGATACACGCGCTGATGAAGATATTTTGCGCGTGGCAGTGAAGAACCCGAGCGCTTTTGAAACGCTCGTGATGCGTTACGAGGATGCCTTTTTGCGCAAGGCGCGGCATATTTTGCGCGATAGTGAGAAAGCGCGCGATGCGGTACAAGATGCTTTCGTCAAGATTTATATGAACGCCGCGCGTTACAAGCCCATGCCCGGCGCCTCGGTCAAATCGTGGATGTACAAGATTTTGGTCAATGTATGCTTCACACTCTGGAAGAAGGGAAAACGCGATAGGGAATTCAACGCGGCGCTGGACCCCGAACTCGCTGAGCTTGTGCGTGATAATCAGACGGAGGTGGAACAAGAAGCGCGGCTTGACCGCGATACCATGCTTTCGTACCTCTCCAAACTCCCCGTAACATTGGCGCGGGTAATAGAGTTGCATTTTCTTGAAGGTAAACCCCAGCGTGAGGTTGCTCGAACGGTGGGGATTTCGGAGGGTGCGGTGCGTGCGCGTGTGCACCGCGCCAAACAGGCGATGAAAAAGATTTTAATATCGCAGAGTAATCAATAGTATATGGCAGAATATATTACATCGGTTCGGCGCGAGGTGATGCGGCGCATTTATTTTATTTTCTTTGCCCGTACGGTGGTGAAGCCCCTCGCGATCAAAGGTGCGTTTGCCGCCATGTTTGCAGTAGGCGTTGCCGCTCTTGTATCGGTGCGCAATGTATATTGGAATAGTCCTTCTCCGGCAGAACTCGCCGCTTTTGCCAAGTTTGTACTCTCGGCATTCGCCAACACCGACCTTGCGGTGCAGGCACTCTCGCTCGCGCTTGCAGCACTCGCATTCTGGGCGCTCCGCGATTTTTACCGCGCCATACATTTCCTTTCTTTTCGGCGTGCAACGGTATAAATCCTCCCCCTACCCCTCCTTTAGAAAAGGAGGGAGGTCACGGGGTGGATTTTTTGTTTCTTTTCAATAACCTCAACATCTCTTCTACTCTTCGTGTATTGATAATATGTTTCGCCTCTGCCCAGCCGCGGCGGGCTTGGGCGATGCCGAAACGAAGCGCCGCGAATCCATCAGGAGAGTGAGCATCGGAACCAATAGAGAGGAGTACTCCCGCGCCGATTGCTTGTTTGATAAGTTCGTCATGTAGGTCTAATCGTTCCACCGCGGCGTCAATTTCCATCACTGTACCGGTCTCCTTTGCCGCCGCAAACACTTCCCCCCAATCTGCCGTAATGGAAGGGCGTTTATTCAGTATGCGTGCCGTGGGGTGGAAGATGATGTCTATAAGCGGGTGCTCGCACACACGAATGAGCCGCCGTGTCTGTTCTTTTACCGAGAGGTCAAAGTGGCTATGCACCGACGCGCCCGCGTAGTCCAACTTCGCGAGCGCATCGTCAGCGAGGTCGAGTGCCCCGTCTTTTTTGATGTTCACTTCGGCCGATTTGAGGATTTTTATTTTTGATTTTTTGTTTAGGATGTCAATTTCTTTCGCTTGTTCCACAAACTCTTGCTCATTCATGCCGCCGGTCATCGCGAGCCCTTTGGTATGGTCGGTTATTCCGATATAGGCGAGTCCTGCCGCGTGCGCCGCTTTCGCCATTTCCTCTATAGAGCGTGCGCCGTCGGTCCAAGTGGAGTGTGACTGCAGGTCGCCCTTGAGAGCGTCGTAAGCAATGGGCGAGGGGAGTGTACCTTTTTCTCCCATTTCAATCTCGCCGGTCATCTCGCGTAGTTCGGGTTCTATATAGGTGAGCCCCAATTTTTTGTATAACGCTTCTTCGGTAGGGAAGAGGGTGTATTCATTGAGCGACCAGCCCTGTTTCAGGGCGCGCGCGCGGAGCGCGATATTGTGTGTTTTGGAACCGGTAAAATAATTGAGCGCCGCGCCCCACGAAGCGGCGGGAATAGCGCGGATATCCATATCAATTCCCAGTTCTAACCGCACCGAAAGTTTGGTATCGCCTGCGGCGAGCACCGCATTCACTTCGGGGAACGCGATAATTTTTTTGAAGGTCTTGGTCGGTGTGCGCGATACCACAAGAAAGTCCAGGTCGCCCACTGTCTCCTTCATTCGTCGGAGCGAGCCGGCCGCCTCTACCTTCTCCACTTCCGGAAACGCGGCGATTTTTTGTTGGAGTAAGCGCGCCACGGGAAGCGCGGCGGCAATAATGAGGCGGCCGGCGGCAGAGCGCCGAAAGGCGATACCCTTGAGAATTTTTTCTTCGCTGCGCGCACCAAAGCCCGGGAGGTCGCGCAATTTTCCCGCACGCGCCGCTTTTTCTAACGCATCCAGATCTTTGATTTTGAGTTTTTCCCATAGCGCCTTGACCGTTTTAGGCCCGATGCCCTCTACCGCGACCAGTTCGTTGATATTGACTGGTATCTTTGTTCTCAAACGCTGGTGTTCGGCAAAGTCGCCGGTGGCGAAGAGTTCGGCGAGATGCGCGGCAATACCCTTGCCAATGCCGGGAATTTCTTCTAACCCTTTTTCTCCTTTCGTGGTGAGTGTTTCTGCAAGTGGCTCGGTGCGCGCCTCTACCGAGAGCGCCGCGCGCTCGTATGCGCGTGGCTTGAACGCCTCGCCCTCCATCTCAGAGAGCGCCGCCATCTCGTTCAATATCTCCGCCACCCGCGCATTGGAGAAGTGCTTCATTTCGCTATTATGACACACAAACGAAAAACCGCCGAAGGCGGTTTTTCGCTAGACATGTGTTAGAGCAAGCCGTTTGGCTCACACTCACGGGTTTATCCTAGCATATCCCTATTTCTTTTGCAAATGTGGTGCCTGCCCGATATGCTTGTGTATAACAAAGCAGGCGGGTGTATACTACATATGGTGCACAGGCGCGGACGGCGGTCGCACTCACATAGACATTAGTTTTAGGAGCTCGCCCCGCCGTCCACGCGTGCGCATTAATGAAAAGCGGGAACTCTTATTCGGAGAATGTTTCGCGGGACACGGATATTTTTTTACTAAAAAATTCCTAGTGCTCGCCCCGTCGGGCTCGCAATGTCCCGCTCAACATTCCCGCTCAACGAGTTCCCGCTCTGCTTTTTATGCATATTTCGCGTGATGTAGTGCTTGCCCCACTGACTTCCTTCAAAATCGGCGGGAAGGCCGATTATTTTTGCGTCGTAGAGAGCGAAGCGGAGTTGCGCGAGGTGCTCGCGTTTGCTCGCGCCAGAAACCTCCCTGTGTTTCTCCTTGGTGGTGGGACTAATATATTGGTGTCAGATGATGGGTTTCGTGGGGTGGTGGTGAAGATGGAAATGCGTGGAGTAGAGTGGGGGGAAGTTGTTATTGCTCACGCCGGTGAAAATTGGGACGCATTGGTGGCGGAGGCGGTAAGGCGAGGACTTTGGGGCATTGAAAACCTCTCCGGCATTCCGGGGACCGTCGGTGCGGCGCCGGTGCAAAATATTGGCGCGTATGGGAGCGAGCTTGCCGATGTGTTGGAGTGGGTGGAGGTTTTAAATAAAGGAACGCTCGAAACACGGCGACTCTCGCGCGGTGAATGCGATTTCGGTTATCGTGATAGTGTGTTTAAAAAAGAAGAGGGTAAGAATCTCATCATCTTGCGCGTTGCGCTCCGTTTGCGCGTAGACGGTCAACCCTATCTTGTATACAAAGACCTGGCGGAGTATTTTTTGGAGAAGCCGACACCGACACTTGTAGATATGCGACGCGCGGTATTGGAAATTCGTCATGCCAAATTTCCCGACCTCGCGATGGTCGGTACCGCGGGCTCGTTTTTCAAAAATCCGATTGTGTCGGAAGAGAAATTTATGGAACTTAAAAAAAGATTTCCCACTCTCCCAGGGTTTCCAATGTATGAGCGCTCCACAAAATCGCATTTTGCAAAGTCCTCGGAAACGCTCGGGTTGCTTCACGGCAACCCTCGCTCCAGACATTTGCAAAATGCGTTTTGTTGCGCGCAAATAAAAATTCCTCTCGCGTGGATTCTGGACAAGGTGTGTGGATTAAAAGGTTTCTCGCGGGGAAATGCGGCGTTGTGGCAAAATCAACCTCTTGTTTTGGTGAATGCAAGTAGCGCATCTGCAAGCGATGTTCGCGCTCTAGCCGAAGAAGTGGCCGCTCGCGTCTTATCCGCCACTGGTATTTCTCCCGAATGGGAAGTACAAGAGGTATAATGGAAGCGCGTATGAACAAACACGAAGCATTGGCTGCGCTCGCCACGGAGATGCAACAGGACGCGACACTACCGCTTGACACCAACCTCGTGTTTGGAGAGGGGAGTCCCGATTGCAGAGCGCTTTTTATCGGCGAGGCGCCGGGATTGACGGAAGATATCCAAAAGCGCCCCTTTGTCGGGCGGGCGGGTCAACTTTTGCGAATGTGTATTCGCGAGATTGGTTGGAAAGAAGAGGAAATATACATTACCAATATTGTGAAGCGGCGCCCGCCCGACAATCGTGACCCGCTTCCCGAAGAGATAGCGGCTTATAGCCCCTATCTCGCACGCCAAATAGCAATCATCGCGTCGCCCGCTATCGTTACCTTGGGAAGGTTCTCTATGAATTATTTTCTTCCGACAGCGAAAATAACACGCGACCAAGGAAAGGTGTTTCGTGATAGAGACAATCGTCTCATTATCCCGCTCTTTCACCCCGCCGCGGCTTTGCGCGGCACGGGAGTGATGAACCAATTTAGAGAAAGTTTTGCCCGTTTGCCCTCTTTGTGTGTTGAGGCAAACGCACCCGCGACATCCTCCACTCGGTTGTTTTAACTCACTCTGTGTGTTAGGGTATATAGGTTCTCCGTGAAAGCAAGAATAAATCACCACATTCGTGCGTCAGAACTGCGAGTCATCGGACCCGCAGGAGAGAACATGGGCGTCTTGCCCTTTGGCGAAGCGCTCAGGCGTGCCGCTGAATACGGCGTTGACTTGATAGAGATTTCTCCCGATGCAGTGCCTCCGGTTGCCAAGATAATGGAGTATGGTAAGTACGCATACGAGGAAAGTAAAAAACGCAAGAAGGCAAGTGCCGGTCGTCGCGTGAGCGAGGTCAAGAACATACAAATCAAGATCGGCACGGGCGAACACGATCTTTCGCTTAAGGCTAGAAAGGTGGGTGAGTGGCTTGACGAAGGACATCGCGTCAAGATAGAACTCTATGTTGCCGGTCGTTCAAAGTATATGGAGGAGAGATTTTTGCGTGAGAGACTGGAGCGGATTTTGAAACTCATTCCCCTTACATACAAAGTTGCCGACCCGATCCGTCGTGGTCCTAAAGGACTCGCGCTTATCGTAGAAAAACAATAATATGAACAAAACATTTAGAGACCGAATCAGAGTAACACGCGGCGGCAAGTTTGTTGCACGCGGCGCGGGGCAGGATCACTTCAACGCAAAAGAGCGGCGGGTACGCCAGTTGGCGAAGAAGCGCAGTGTTCGTATTGTGCTCCCGCGCAAAGTGCTCTCCCATTACGCATCATAATTTTTTCGTACTTACTATGGCACGAGTAAAAAAAGCAGTGCACGCGCTCAAGTTTCGGCGCAAACTTCTCGGCAAAACCAAGGGGTATCGCCATGCCCGTTCCAAGAAAGAGCGCGCGGCGTGGGAGGCATATGTGCACGCAGGCAAGTATTCCTTTGCGCATCGGCGCGACCGCAAGAATGATTTTCGGGCGCTTTGGAATACGCGTCTTTCCGCGGCGCTTCGCCCCCACGGATTTTCCTACAGTCGTTTTATGGGAGTTCTTAAAAAGAAAAACATCTTGCTTAATCGCAAGATGCTCTCTCTCCTTGGGCAAGAATATCCCGATATTTTCTCGCGAGTTGTGAAGTCAGTTTCCTAGAGCAACTCTTTAAACCACCCCCTAGGACCTAGGAAAAGGGCAGGGGAGTAAAAACGGCTCTGTTGAGCCGTTTTTCTGGAGACATTGACAGAAAGGTACCGAGTATGTTACACTAGATGTTAGAAAACCTGGATACACTAACTTAAGCGGTCGCTAAAGATAGTGTATATCGCCGTCCTATCCAAACTTCCTACCATAAAAAGAAAAGACATCCCAAGGGAGAACAGGGGAGGTCAGCTTCCGCACTGGATGGTAGTCGTATTGGCAGCGGTTTCTTTGGCAAGACCGCTGGAATCAACACACCAGTTTTTTGTTTTATCGCGCAGGGGCACCGAGACCACCCACAGAGTTGCCGAGTTGGCGCAGGTAGCTACCGAACCACCTCCTGATGCTTCTACCGCCGCGCCGAGTTGTGCCGCCACACGCGGGTCAGTGAAGATGCTCCCCGCTGTCGTACAACTCGTGCCGGTGTTGGGCCCATAACTGTTTGCATTCTCTTCATAATACAGCGCCGCTTGCGAACGCAAATTGGACAAATTTTGCTTCACGGCGGCATCACCTCCCTTGTCGCGCGCAGAGTTGAGCGACGCGAGTACCACTGAGGTCAAAATACCGATGATGGCGATCACCACGAGTAGTTCAATCAGCGTAAAACCACTTTTTTTATGACGCATATGTTCTAAAGATTATGGTTAATACTGCCTATCTCCCACAAAAGTGTACCATATTAAAAAATAAAAAACCGCAAGGCAGAAGCCGGCGGTGCTTTATGGCTCGCGCGAAAATATATGCCCTAGTTTGAAACTAGGTGGGTGCCCCGGCCCCGCGACAAGACGGGGCGTTCTGGCTCCCTGAAAATGTTTTGTAGAGTTTATATTTTGCACGCGAGCCTATTTCCTATAATACGCGCCCGACCTATAAAGTGACAAGTGGATAAGTGAGGTTGACAGGAAAATCCTATTCGGTTATACTACCCCCGATTGAGTTTTGGATAAGAGAAGGGTGGTTTTTTATGGCACGAGCCATTTTGTATACGCATTAATAAATAGAGCAACAAAAAAGGCCGCGGAATCCCCCGGTACTTTTTTCTTTGCGTGTCTCTTTTTCTTTTTATGAGTAGTATTGTCGCTGATGTATTGCCGGTTGCATCGCGCCCGAAAAAACATTTTGGGAATTTCCGCGCGCCGCTCGTGGAATACCCGAACTTTGTAGAGCCGCAGGTTGTTTCTTATGCCGCGTTTCTCAAGGGAGGGCTCCAAGCTATCTTTAAAGATTTCTCGCCGATTAAAGATTATTCAGGAAAGAAGTTTGAATTGGAGTTCAAGGAGGTGAGCATTGGAGAGAGTCCACACGACGAGCATAGCGCAAAGGCGCGCAAGGCCTCCTATGAGGCGCCGCTCAAAGCGCGTGTGCTTTTGCGCAATAAAATTGCGGGTACTGAAAAGGAACAAGAAATCTTTCTCGCTGATATTCCTCTTCAAACCGCACACGGCACTTTTATTATTTCTGGCGTAGAGCGCGTGATTGTTCCTCAGCTCGCTCGCAGTTTCGGGGTGTTTTTCACTGCAGAAGAAGCGAAAGGGAGACCGTATTTCGGCGCAAAAATTATCCCCGCTCGGGGCGCGTGGTTGGAAATTGATGCCGACCCCGACGGTGGGCTCTATGCGCGGATAGACCGCAAGCGCAAGTTTCCGGTCTCGTCACTTTTGCGAATTATGGGTGCTTCCACTGATCAAGACATTACGGCTCTTTTTGCGGGGAACCCTGCCGCCGCGCTTATGGCGGCGACCTGCACTAAAGATCATGCCAAGGATGCCGCTCATGCATATACAGAGATATACAAGCGGCTTCGCGACGGCGAGACGGCAACCCCTGACACCGCGCGCGCGTTCGTCTCTTCAATTTTTGATGTGGAGCGCTACAATCTTTCTAAAGTTGGGCGAGTGCGGTTCAACACGCGTTTTGGAAAAACACTCACGCCAAAAGAGACCGCGCGCATGACACTCTCGCTTGAGGACTTGATTACTATCATCACGCATATTGCTCATCTCGCTTCCACGCCGGGCGCTCTGGCGGATGATATCGACCATCTGGGGAATCGGCGGGTACGGTTTGTGGGAGAACTCTTGGAACAGAAAATTCGCGTGGGTATGACGCAAATGAAGCGCAATCTGCAAGACCGCATGTCCACCGTAGATGCCTCTCTGACACTCCCGACGCACTTTATTTCTCCCAAACCATTACAGGCGCGTATTCGCGAATTTTTCACCACGAGCCAACTTTCGCAGTTCATGCAACAGGAAAATATTCTTGCTGAACTAGAGCATTTACGCACGCTCTCTGCCTTGGGTCCCGGTGGTCTAACGCGCGAACGCGCGGGGTTTGAAGTTCGTGATGTGCACCCTTCGCACTATGGGCGTTTGTGTCCTATTCAGACACCTGAAGGAGGAAGTATTGGGCTTATCTTGCGTCTCGCCAATTATGCACGCATCAACGAATTTGGAATGATTGAAACGCCGTACGCGCGCGTGACGAATAGAAAAGTAAACAAGGACATTGTGTATATGGACGCGGGTACGGAAGTGGAACACAAAATCGCGCATGCCGCGCTCTCGCGCGATGCCGAAGGGAATATTACCGAAAAGGAAGTTGAAGTGCGCCACCACGGTATGCCCCAGATTGCACAGTCGGCCGATATTGGATTTATAGATGTCGCGACCAACCAGGCATTTTCGGTGGCGACCTCGCTCATTCCATTTCTTAATCATGATGACGCGAATCGCGCACTGATGGGTTCTAACATGCAAAAGCAGGCGACGCCCTGTCTGATACCCGAAGCGCCTCTGGTCGCCACCGGTATTGAAGGACGGGCAGCGCGCGATACGGGTCGTCTGGTTCTTGCTGAAGAAGAGGGCACGGTGTCGCGCGTAGATGCGCGGCGTGTGCTGGTGAAAAATACGAAGGGTAAAGAGCGCGAATACCCATTGGTTTCGTTCCAGCGCACCAATGGCTTTACCGCCTTGCACCATCGTCCTACCGTGTCGGTAGGCGACCGGGTGAAAAAAGGGGGATTACTCGCTGATACCTCTTCGAGCGAGGGCGGCGAACTCGCGCTGGGACAAAATGTGTTGGTCGCTTTTCTCTCGTGGTCGGGAGCAAACTACGAAGACGCGATTATTATTTCCGAACGGCTCGTGCGCAACAACAAATTTACCTCTATTCATATGGAGGAATTCGTTGTCAATGTGCGTGATACGAAATTGGGGCCCGAAGTAACGACGCACGACATTCCCAATGTGGGCGAAGCGAAGCTCAAAAATTTGGACGAGGACGGTGTGGTGCGCATCGGCGCGGAGGTGCGACCGGGGGATATTTTGGTAGGTAAGATTACTCCAAAAGGCGAAACACAGCTCACCCCCGAAGAGCGCTTGCTTCGCTCGCTCTTTGGCGAGAAGGCACGCGATGTCAAGGATTCTTCAAAGCGAATGGAGGGTGGAAAGCGCGGACGCGTGGTCGGTGTCAAGGTGTTTTCCCGTGAGAATGGCGACCGTTTGGAGAGCGGTATTCTCAAACGCATTCATATAGAAGTAGCAGAGTTGCGCAAAGTATCGGTGGGCGACAAGCTCGCCGGGCGGCACGGTAACAAGGGTGTGATCTCGCGGATTTTGCCCATTGAAGATATGCCTTTTAGCGCCGATGGAACGCCGATTGACATTATTCTGACCCCACTCGGGGTGCCTTCGCGTATGAACTTAGGGCAAATCCTTGAGCTTCACTTGGGGCTTGCGGCGGGCACGCTTGGATATCAGGCGGTTGTTCCTGCTTTTGCCGGCGCAACTGCACCAGAAATAAAGAGCGAGCTCTCGCGTGCGGGGCTCCACGAGAACGGCAAAATGCCTCTTTTTGACGGGCGCACCGGTGAGCGTTTCGCTCAGGATATCGCCGTGGGTATTATGTATATCCTCAAGCTCCACCACATGGTAGAGGATAAACTCCACATGCGCTCTATCGGCCCCTACTCTATGGTTACCCAGCAACCGCTCGGTGGCAAAGCACAAGGCGGGGGACAACGCTTCGGTGAGATGGAAGTATGGGCGCTTTTGGGACATGGAGCCGCTTACACTCTGCGTGAGATGTTGACGATTAAATCCGACGATATTCCGGGTCGCGCCGCCGCATTTGACGCCATAGTGAAGGGTGAACCGCTTTTTGCCACTGGCGTGCCCGCATCGTTTAGAGTGCTCCTGCACAACTTGCGCGGGCTATCGTTGGATACCGAGTTGCTTTCTGGAGATACTCCGGTCTCAGAAGATAATAAAACGCCGTCTCGCCGAAGTCCCCGTTCCCGTTCCTAACTATTTACTATTTTACTACTCACTACTCACTTCTTTTTTATGTTTCGCAACCCACACCCCAGTACTGCTGATAATTTCAATGCCGTGCGTTTATCGCTCGCGTCTCCCGAGCGTATCAAGAGTTGGTCTCAAGGCGAAGTGACCAAGCCTGAGACCATCAATTACCGCACCCAACGGAGTGAGCGCAACGGTCTTTTTGATGAAAAAATCTTCGGTCCGGAGAAGGACTATGAGTGTTACTGTGGCAAATATCGCGGCATTCGTTTCCGCGGCATTGTGTGCGAAAAGTGCGGTGTGGAACTCACGCGCGCGACGGTACGCAGAGAGCGCATGGGACACATCGACCTTGCCTCACCCGTCGCACATATTTGGTTTTTGCGCTCTCTCCCTTCACGACTTTCGTTGTTTCTGGGTATGTCGTCTTTGGATGTCGAGCGCGTTATTTATTTCGCCGGTTATTTGGTAACCCGCGTTGATGAGAAGGAGCGCGCACGCTTGCTCAAAGAACTTTCTGCGGAATACAAAAACAAAACTAAAGCGGTTGGAGATGAGAAAACGCGCGAAGCGCTCAAAGAAAGAATGCTTACTGCGAAACGCGAGTTGGAGGGGCTCTCTCCCGGGCTCGTGCTCGACGAAACAGCGTTCCATGCGTACTCGCTCCGTTACGGCGCATGTTTTGAGGCCGAGATTGGTGCGGAGGCGCTCTATAATCTTTGTAAGCAGGTAGACCTCGTGGTACTGCGCACCGAGTTAGAAAAGACGCTTCACACGGTGGCCGCCGGCGAGCGTGAACGACTCTCCAAGCGACTTGCGCTCGTGCGCGGCATGATTCACGCCAACCTCCGACCCGAATGGTTTTTTCTCACTCGCATACCGGTGATTCCGCCGGGACTGCGGCCGATGGTGCCGCTCGACGGCGGTCGGTATGCTACCTCCGATGTCAACGATTTGTACCGACGGGTCATCAACCGCAATAATCGTTTGAAGAAACTCAAAGAGATCAACGCACCCGAAGTTATTCTCTGGAATGAGAAACGTATTTTGCAGGAAGCAGTGGATTCGCTCATTGATAACGCGATTCGTCATGCGGGTGGTTCGGGTGGCGGTCCTGCGTCGCGCCGCGATCTCAAGTCACTCTCAGATAATTTGCAGGGTAAGCGCGGTCTTCTGCGGCAGAATCTTCTTGGTAAGCGTGTGGACTATTCGGGACGGAGTGTGATTGTCGTGGGTCCTGAACTCAAGATACACCAGTGCGGTTTGCCAAAAGGTATGGCGCTCGAGCTCTTCCGCCCTTTTGTGATTGCGGGACTTATCGCACGAGAACTCGCCTTTAATATTCGCGGCGCAGGGCGGCTCATAGAAGAACAAGTCCCCGAAGTATGGGCGATTTTGGAAGAAGTGATCAAGGATAAATATGTATTGCTCAACCGCGCGCCCACACTCCACCGTTTGAGCGTTCAAGCGTTTCAGCCCGTACTGATTGAAGGGAGTGCGATTCAGGTGCATCCGCTGGTGTGCTACGCCTTCAATGCCGATTTCGATGGTGACCAGATGGCGGTACACCTTCCGCTCTCTGATGAAGCGCAGATGGAAGCGCGTGAATTTATGGCGGCGAATAAAAATATTCTCAAACCCGGTAACGGTGAGCCGACGGTTTCCGCCAAGATGCTCGATATTGTGCTCGGCGTGTATTGGGCAACCAGCATTGTTAAAGGAGAAAAGGGCGAGGGAACACGCTTCGGAAGTTCCGCGGATGCTATTACCGCATTCCAATTTGGCGCGCTCTCTTTGCGTGCGGAGATTCAGGTACCTGCACCTTCTGAAAAGGTTGGCAAGGAATACGCAGGGGATCTGTTGCGCACGAGTGTTGGGCGGATTTTGTTCAATGAGATTTTGCCGCGTGATTACCCCTTTCTCAACGACACACTCGATCGCAAACGAATGGCAGTGCTCGCTGACGAATTGATTCGTCGGTATGGTGTTGATAAACTCCCGGCAACACTGGATGCGATAAAAAACTTTGGGTTTTCGTATGCGACCGTCTCGGGAACGACATGGGGTATTGATGATGTGGTGGAGCCCGCGGCGAAAGAAGAGATTATCGCTAAAGCAAAGAGCCGTTCACATGAAGTGTATACACAGTGGGGAGACGGACTTTTGTCGGAAGAAGAGCGGATTCGTAAAAATATTGAAATTTGGCACGGCGCGAAAAATGAAGTGGAGAAATTGATTCCCTCAAGCTTGCCGGCGAATGCCTCCGTATCGGATATGGTCAAGTCGGGCGCGCGCGGTACGATGGCGCAAATTACCCAAATGGTCGGAATGAAAGGGCTTATTCAAGGAATGTCAGGAGAGACCATTGAAATTCCGATTATTTCGGCGATGAAAGAGGGACTCACGCCAATTGAGTACTTTATTACCACGCATGGATCGCGCAAAGGGCAGACTGATACTGCGCTCAACACGGCAAAAGCGGGATACCTTACCCGCAAGCTTTTCGTTGCGGCACAAGATGTGGTTATTACCGCAAACGATTGTGGAACCCAAGAATTTCTTACGATTAATCGCAGTGGTGCTTCTGGTATGGATATTTCGTTCACCAAAAGTGCGCGGGGTAGAATACTTGCCGCAGAGGTGAAAAATCCCGCTACCGGAGCCACTCTTTTTGAAAAGGGGCACTTGCTTACCAAGGCGGACGCGGCGGCGCTTGATGTGGCTTTGGTACAAGAAGTAGCGGTGCGTTCGCCGCTTCGTTGTGCACTTAGAAATGGTGTGTGCGCTCGCTGTTATGGTGAAGATTTGGGGCGTGGGGAACTCGTTGCACTCGGAGAAGCAATCGGTACTATTGCGGCGCAAGCAATTGGCGAGCCCGGCACTCAACTGACCATGCGTACCTTCCATGCCGGTGGAGCGGCTTCAGTAGGTGGCGATATTACTCAAGGACTCCCGCGGGTAGAAGAGGTGTTTGAAAATCGCCACCCGAAAAATCCAGCAGTGATTGCGACAAGCGACGGGGTGGTACACGAGATACAAAACGATGGAAAAGAAAAAAAGATTGTGATGTCTCCCGAAGTCGAGTATCGTGTTGCGTCCGGTCGCACTATTTTGGTCAAATCGGGAACAGCAGTGACAAAAGGGGACTTCTTAACGGACGGTTCAGCGGATATTTCTGAACTGTTTCGCGCGGGCGGGCGTGATCGCGCGCAAGAATATATTATTGCCGAAATTTCTAAACCCTATGAATTACAAGGTGAATCGGTCTCGCGTAAACATATTGAAGTCATTATTCGACAAATGTTTAGCCGTCTCGAAGTAACGCAGGCAGGGGACACCACTTTCTCGCAAGGCGATATTGTGGATCGCGAAGAATTTGATGGAGAAAATGCTGAAACGGTGGCTCATGGAGGTATGGAAGCGAAAGCGGAACCGACAGTGCTGGGTATTTCGCGTGTATCGCTCTCGCGACGCAACTTTCTTGCCGCCGCGTCTTTCCAACAGACCACACGGGTTCTTATTGCCGCGGCAACGCGTGGGAGCATTGATCGTCTCCAAGGGCTTATGGAAAATGTGCTCATTGGACGACTTATTCCCGCGGGGAGCGGTTTTCCAGAAAGTCCTCGCGCGGCACAGATACGAGCGATGCAAAACGAACGAGACAAACGGCGCGCCACGCAAGTAACGGAGGTAACCGAAACAGCAAAGGGAGTATAATATCTCCATGCGTGGAGAAAGTATTGCAGAATTGCGTGCACGAACACGGGGGCGAAAGCGGTATACTCAACGAGGGCACAAGGTGTTTTGGGTAGGTGTGTGCACGGCGCTCATCATCGCGGGATTTTTTGGTCTCGCGTGGAGCTCGTATGCTTTACCATTACAACTTCATAAAATAGTTATTGTGGGCGCGGGCGGGAGCCGTACCGAGCGCTTCGTCGAAGCCGCCGTAGCGCGCGCTTTCGCACGCGAAGGCGCGCGCCTTTTCTCTCCTTGGAATATCCTGCTGTATCCGGAACAAACCATTACGGCGTGGGTTGCCTCATCTTCTCCGCGCGTCGCTTCCGTTGCACTCGCGCGCGGGGGAGATATCTTGCTTGTGGCGGTCACCGAGCGAAAACCGTTTGCACGGTGGTGCAGAGAGGATGCCGATGAGCAGTGCGTTTTTATAGATGAACAAGGGTTTGTTTTTCCTCCTGCTCCGAGAGATAGCGCACCGAAAACCAGCATAGTGTTTGAGGGAGCGCTCACCGACTTTGTGCGTATGCGCGAGGTGCTCCACACTGCCGAACGAATTGGGCTTTCTATCGCGCGCGTGTCGCGCGCGGAAGGGAGCGATGCGTCTTTCACACTTACTGATGGAACCCGGGTACGCTTCGTGCTTTCTCCTGACACCACTGCGCTTTTTCTTTCGCTCCCCGAGACGCTTTCGGCGGCGAATGCACGCATCGTCAACGGCACGATTATTCCACCGCTTGAGTATTTTGATGTGCGTTTTCCCGACCAGGTGGTCTTTAAACGGCGATAGAGAATGGTATACTTTCCCCTATGATTTTCCTCGCCAGCATCCCGCGCTATCTGTGGTGGCATTATACGACCGCATTGGTTGATTTCGCGCGCATTGCCTCCAATTTCTTTTGGTTTCTGTGGCACTATTTCTCTATAGAATTGCTCGTCCGTACCTTCTTTGTGCCGTGGCGACGGCTTTCTGAAACACAAGGCGGGTTTCTTGCTCGCGGAGTGGTTGGTGTGGTTACCCGCGTAGTCGGTGTCGGTGCGCGCGTAGCGGTTTTTATCTGTGCCGTCGTTTCGTATGTGGGAGCGGCAGTTTTATTAGTAGCGATAGGTGTTTTGTGGTTGTTCGCACCTTTTTTGGTTATTCTCTTTCTCATTATCGGTATTCGTACACTTGTGGTATGAACGAAAATCTCGGTATCACTACTGAACGCATTTTTCCGCTCCCCGAGCGCATACGGCTCGCGCGCGTTCTCTGGTTTTTTGTATTCTTTTTCTGCGTTGGTGCGCTTTTCTCTGCCGTCGGCGCGACGAGCCCCGAACTCTTTGCGCGTCTTGCTATTCCGGCGGGTGTGGTGCGAGTACTCTCATTTTCCGTTGGGTTGTTTTATCTCACCCTCGCTCTTTCATGCGCTCTTTTTCTTATCAATGCATGCGTTTCTTCATATGCTCAGAGTGGTACGCGCCTTTTCATACGCGAGCCTTGGTGGCGCGCTGCGCCTGCTCCGTCATTTGATGCACGCGTCATGCTCGCTTCAGTAGGTGATAGCGCTGATGCGTTCTCGGTATGGAGTACCAGTTTTTTGGGTAGAGAAATTTTAGCTCGGTTAGGTATCACACCGACGGCCGTGTCTACCTTTCTTGAACAGTCGCGCTCTCGCATATCTCTTCCTGTGGGAGAATACGCTACTCTTTCTACCCTTACCGCTGCGCTTTTCAATGCCGACCAGGGAGCGGCGATTTTTCTCGCCTCACACGGCACTGCCGCGTCTGGGGCAGTAGAGGCGGCGGCATGGGTAGAACGCCAGATGGAAACGGTGCGCAGAGAGAAACGCTGGTGGAGCCGCGAGCGACTGGGGAGGATACGAGGCATTGGCAAAACCTGGAGCTACGGGAGTGCGTGGCGGCTTTCCCGTTATGCGCGAGAATTTTCTGATACACCTATTTTTGCGCGCGCTCGCTCGGAAGTGGCTCTGGTAGGGAACGCGATAGATCAACTTGAATCGGTGCTCTCTCGCACACGCGAGAGCAACGCGCTTCTAGTGGGGGAGGCGGGGAGCGCGCGCGAGGGGGTAATCGCGGGACTTGCCGCGCGTATCGCCTCGGGAGGTATTTTCCCTGCGCTTGAACACAAGCGTATCGCTGTTTTCGATGTCACTGCATTCGCGGCAGAAATGAAAACAAAATCGGCGTTTGAAGGAGAGCTGGTGCGCGTAATGAACGATGCGGCGCGGGCGGGAAACCTTATTATGGTCTTCCCCAACTTTCCCGAACTTATAGAGAGTGCGACAGAAGTAGGGAGCGATGTGGGGGCGCTCCTCGCTGACTATCTCTCAGGTAGTCGCGTGCAGATTATTGCGCTCGCCGAGAGTGGCGCATACCATACGACACTTTCTCCACATCGCGAATTGCTTACCCGTTTTGAGCGGATTATGCTCCCTGCGCCGAACGAGAAAACCGTTTTGCCCTACGCGCAAGACGAAGCGCTTCGAATTGAAGCATCACAGAGAGTATTCTTTCTCTCACCAACCGTTGAAACCGCAATCCAAGCGGCAGGCAGATATTTTATGGGCGAGTCACTTGCGGATAAAACTGCTGACCTCCTTCACGAGGCGGCGGTTGCGGCGCGTAAGGAACATAGGAGAGCGGTGGTGCCTGCCGATGTGCTCGCGATAGTGCAGGCACGCGCTGGTATTCCTGTCGCGGCGCTTTCGTCAGCGGAGCGCGCCACACTCTTGGAACTTGAGGGGACGCTCCGCCGGCGGGTTATCGGACAGGAGCGCGCTCTCGCCGCCGTCGCGGGCGCGCTCCGTCGGGCACGCGCGGGAGTTGCGAACCCCAAACGCCCTTTTGGTTCGTTTCTTTTTTTGGGGCCAACGGGGGTGGGAAAGACCGAGACCGCAAAAGCGCTCGCGGGGGCATTTTTCGACGGCGAGGATACCATACGGCGTATTGATTTTTCTGAATATCGTACCGCTGATGCGCTGGAACGGATAATGAAAACACTCTCCGAATCGTTACGAGAGCGACCATACGGAGTGCTTCTACTAGATGAATTTGAGAAAACGACGACCGAAGTGCGCCATCTCTTTTTGCAAATATTGGATGAGGGATTTTTTACCGATGCGGGCGGCAAAAAAGTGAATTGTCGCAACTTACTTATCATCGCTACCTCTAATGCGGGAAGCGATTTAATATGGGAAGTGGGAAAACGCGGCGCGGAACTTGCTGAAGAGAAAGCGCGCATTGTAGATGTGCTCGTGCAAAAAGGCGCTTTCACTCCCGAACTGCTCAACCGATTTGATGGGGTTATATTGTTTGAACCGCTCACGGGAAAAAATTTGCGTGCGGTTGCTGAGATGCTTCTCAAAAAACTGGTAGGGCGAATGCAAGAGAAGGGGATTCTCTTTATTCCCACGGCGCGCATTGTTGATGCAGTGGTAGAAGCGGGGAGCAACCCGCATTTCGGCGCCCGCGCGATGCAACGCGCTATCCAAGATCGCGTTGAACGCGCTCTCGCCGACAAGATTCTTCGCGGCTCTCTCCGCCCCGGCGACCGCGTTGAGCTCTCTCCGGAGGAGTTGTGATACTATTTGGTGTATGAAATCAAAAGCAAGTGTAGTGGCGCTGTATCGAAAATATCGGCCGGTGGGGTGGGACGAGGTGGTGGGACAGGAAGGAGTAGTGGCGGCGCTCCGCGGGGCGCTTGAGCTCGGGCGCGTCGGGCATGCGTACCTCTTCGCGGGACCGCGTGGGACGGGTAAAACGAGTGTGGCGCGGATTATGGCGCGCTTTTTGGATACTGCAGAGGTTGACCTTCACGAGATAGACGCGGCGTCTAACCGCGGGATAGACGAGGTACGCGCGCTCCGCGAGGCAGTACTCTCGGTGCCCTTCCAATCGCGCTACAAAGTGTACATTCTAGACGAGGTGCATATGTTTACCAAAGATGCGTGGAATGCACTTCTTAAAACATTGGAGGAACCGCCTGCGCATATCATTTTTATACTCGCGACGACCGAGTTGGATAAAGTGCCTGACACCATCGTATCGCGTTGCGAGCTCCACTCGTTCAAGCGCCCCAGTCAGACCACACTTGCGGCAGTTATTGCGCAAACGGCGAAGAAAGAGAAGGCGGTACTTGGTCCCGGCGCCGCCGAACTTATCGCGCTTCTCGGCGATGGGTCATTCCGCGACGCGTACGGTATTTTGCAAAAAGCGATTACCGCGTCGGGGGATAAAAAGATAACTGAGGAGGAGGTGCGTACCGTGACGGGTACCCCTAAAGGCGAGCTCGCGCGACGCGTCGTTGCTGCGCTCGCAAGCCACAACGCGGAAGCGGGGCTTGCGGCAATTGCGGAGGCAGTCAAGGCGAACGCGGATATGAAAGTATTTGCGCGTCTTGTGCTCCAAGAATTACGACTCGCATTACTTCTCCGTGTCGCGCCACATATAGCAAAGGAATACATGACCGACCGCACCCCCGACGATGGAGCGTTTCTAAAAAAAATAGCGGGGGAGAAAGGTATTACTTCAGCGACACTGCTTACATTTTTGGAACACTATGACCTGATCGGCCGAACACACCTCTCTGGACTTCCGCTGGAGTTGGCAATAGTAAAACTTTGCGAAGGAACAAAAGCGTGATATTTTGTTACTGTCATTGGGAGGTCGTCTAATGGTAGTCGCCTCTTCGGCGACCCGCCGATGAGGCGGGGACAGACATAGAGCTATGTTTTATGTGTACACCCTGAAGAGTAAAAAGAATGGTAGATTGTATCTTGGATCAACAGATGACCTGCGAAGAAGATTGAGTGAGCACAATCGAGGAATGGGTGGCAAATATACACATGACAATCGTCCGTTTGAACTCGTGTATTATGAAGCATATACTTCATATGCTCTTGCAAGACAGGCAGAAAAATTTTATAAAACTGGATATGGTAAAGAAATATTAAAGAAAAAGTTGTCTTCGTAATTTCGCCCGCAAAACTGGGAGGTCGTCTAATGGTAGGACAGCAGCCTTTGGAGCTGTGAATGAAGGTTCGATTCCTTCCCTCCCAGTTTTGCGGGAGAATATACGAGGTGGAGATTCCTTCCCTCCCAACCCTGTAGGACACAGAGAGCCGCAAGGCTCTTTTTGTCTTTCAGTAGAGCCAATGCTTTCCGGTTCTAACCCGTTTTCTCTGGGCGCGACACCCATGAGGGACTTTTCAAGGATGACGAACCCAGAAGGGCTGCCCTCTCCCTTCCGGGTTAAGGAGAAAGAAGATACACTCGGAATTCGCGCCGCGCAATTTTTTTTCGCCGTGCAGCCTGGCACACAGGAAACAGCAAACCAGAAGGACGCCGTCTAGGGCGAACCGACTTCAACGAACACTCCAATTGAATAACGCCTCTATAGAAACTCGAAAGTTTTAGCAACCGAGTCGAGGAGATTTTCACTCTCCTCATTCAATTTCTCAGTTTCTCTGTTTCCTTTAGTGTTCGCAAATTGAGAAGCGTCTATAATAATAAACCGGTCCCTACCGTTCCAGAAGACATAACGCGCGCCGCGCTCTTTACTCGGTAGTGAGTCAAAAACTAATGTTCCGTCCTCACGAAGAGTGCCGGCACTGTAGAACTGTCTGAGGGCAGATACACCGTTTAGAAACAGTGGCTCCGAATGTTGAATCACGATGTCGAGCGCCGCCCGGTAGTCTTGTGCATACTCATTCAGATGTTTTGCTTGCGGGTTATAGAAGGTGTTGTAGAGGAGCGGGCTAACTCTAATCAACAGGTAGGGGATAGGGAATGCTTCCGTCGAGTTTAATCTCTTGATCACATAATCTCCGTGAATGGTGCTCGTTATCTGGAAGTCTGAGGGGATCTTGATTTTAAATTGGTTTTCTTGGTCTTGAAAAGATTTCCAGTCTGAAAGAGCCGACAAGTGTACGGTTTCCTTCTCACGGAAATCTGGATTTTGATTTGACGGTTTAGATGGCGCAGCAGTTGGAATGGAAAGAGATGTAGATTGAGGCGCGGAAAAGAGAAATTCTCTGGCTGTAACAATGACGACAGTCCCAAGAATGAGGAAAGCGACAATGGAAAAGACGAGGCGCATAGAAGATGTGGTGGGTGTCTCCATGGTAGCATAGAGGCCTTGCGTGGGAAAAGGCAAGCTGCCATGGCGTCATTTCTCTGTGAATAGTGCACTGATCCCAACACAGGGACGGAATCGCGGGGGGGTGGGAATTCCGCCGCTCCCGAGCGTTCCGCCGGAACGCCTGCCCGCCGAAGCCTCGGTGCAGGCGGGAAGCGGAGGCGGTCAGTCAGGACTCGCTTGGTAAAAAGTTTGGATTTTATTCAGGAGACACAGTTGATTTGTATGTGCGAGAAGAGTATACTCTGGTAGTTATGGCGAAGAACTATTACGAGGCATTGGGAATTACAAAAAGTGCTTCTGCTGACGATATTAAAAAAGCGTTCCGAAGTTTGGCGCACAAGTACCACCCCGACAAGAAAGGCGGCGATGAGAAAAAATTCAAAGAGGTGAGCGAGGCGTACAGCGTGCTCTCCGACGACAAAAAACGCGCCGAATACGACGCGTACGGGCGCGTTTTCTCCGAAGGGTCGGCGCCGGGTGGCGCAGGATTCGGCGGCGAGGGGTTTGGGTTTGATATGAACGATTTTGTGCGCCGCGCGGGATTCGGGGATGGAGCGGGGGTAGAGTTTGACCTCGGCGATATTTTCGGCGATCTCTTCGGCGGGCGCGGGGCAGGGCGCACGCATTCCACACGCGGGCGCGATATCGCAATTGATGTGGAACTCTCATTTGCCGAGAGTATTTTTGGCGCGGAGCGCCGGATGCTTATCAACAAATATGCGCTCTGCAAAGTATGTAGTGGCGCGGGGGGCAAGCCGGGCGCGGGAAACAAGACCTGCACTGTATGCAACGGCAAGGGTAAAATTCGCGAAGCGCGTCGTTCCGTTTTCGGCGCAGTGCAAACCACGCGTGTGTGTGCCGAGTGTCGTGGTAAAGGCGAAGTGCCCGCCGAGCGTTGCGGCGAGTGCCGTGGGCAGGGCGTTGTCCGTACGCAAGAAGAGGTCGTGGTCAAGACCCCGCCGGGTATTGAAGATGGCGAGGTGATACGCATTGCCGAGGGGGGCGAGGCAGTCGGGCACGGCGGCACCGCAGGCGATTTGTATGTCAAAGTACATGTGGCGAAACACGCGCTCTGGCGCAAGGAAGGGGCGAACCTGGTCACCGACCTACCTATCAAACTCTCTACTGCGCTCCTCGGTGGTGAATACACACTGGATTCTTTGGAAGGCAAGATGACACTCAAAATTCCTGAAGGAATCACTCATGGTGAAATTTTGCGTGTGCGAGGCAAGGGTGTGCGGGTGTCTGGCGGAACGCGTGGTGATATGTTGGTGAAAATAAAAATTGACCTACCGCGCAAACTCTCTAAAGGCGCTAAGAATCTCGTAGAAGAGCTCAAAAAAGAGGGGATTTAGTGTTATACTCCCGGCGGTCGCCCCCATAGCTCAACGGATAGAGTGTCTCCCTCCGGAGGAGAAGATAGAGGTTCAATTCCTCTTGGGGGTAATGCGTATCTTCTTACTCGTATCCGCCCAGTAGGAATTGAACCTACAACCTTCTCGTTAAGAGCGAGCTGCTCTGCCAAATTGAGCTATGGGCGGTTGCTTTGAGACAATAACAGATTTAAAGTATTGAGTGAAGGGCGGGCCCGCCCGAACGGGCCGAAGTCCTTCGGTACGGGCGGGTGGCGAAATGGCAGACGCGCAGGGCTTAGGACCCTGTGGAGCAATCCGTGGAGGTTCAAATCCTCTCCCGCCCAATAGAGCATATCCAGTCATTTTGCAAAATGTTTGAATAAACACCAAATTGGAAGAGAATCATTTTTGTGCTACTTTTAGCACAATCGTTTGCGGGGTGGTCTAATGGTAGTGACGTCGCGCTCTGAACGCGAAAATCCTGGTTCGAGTCCAGGCCCCGCAGCCATATTAAACGCAGCAAATTTTGCGCTGACGCGCGGGTGGCGGCAACTAGAAAACGAAAACCCGCGATCATATTTCAGATCGCGGGAGAAATTTTGGGTATCGTTTTCAGATAGATACCTCATTATCTTACTGCAACGACACATTCCCGACATGCGGCATCTCATTTTTGTTGTTACTAAACTTTGAAGCGAGTTCGCATAAGGCACGGTAGTTTGTTTCTGGGTCCATACAGAAGATTGGAGTGTGGGGTGATAAGTGTCCCGACCGTCTAAACCAGTTCGTAATTTTTCCTGTCGTTTCTTTGTGGAAAAGCACAAAGTGTATACCTGCTATTTGCTCCAATCCTTTGATAAAACCACGCACCTCGTCTTCGTTTTTGAAGTGGAAGCCATGAGTTTCATCATAGCCAGAATCGTTAGCGGGCCTGAACACTTGGGGACAAGTATGATCTTTGTTGAAGATGTGGAGAATCACCGTAAATGGATTATCTCTCCATTTTTCATTCTCGTGCTTCAACACAATTATCTCCAAAATGTTCGCCAGTTCATTCTTTAAGGTTTTTTTTGTTTTCATGACATCTCCATAGAATAGCCGAATTTGCATATTGGAGTGGTAATGAGATACACTCCAGCAAGCACTTCGTGGGTTCTGTCAAACTTGGTAGCCACACGGCTTTCTTTTGTTGATTGGTTTGTCAATTCAATTAAGAGTTGTTCCCAACATCCGCTGGGCTCTCGCTGTCTACTAATAGTATAGCATCTCATTGTCACTTCGTCAAGGGTTTTTAAGAATTCAACATAATCCTTATTTATCAAAGGTCTTATCAGTATATTGATATTAGCCATCATCGGCAGTATTTAAGATATGCACCTTACACGGAAGGAGTTTGAAGAGTTGGTAGAGGATGGATTTGCGTTGGTGCCGGAGAAATTTCGGCACTTGGTTAAGAATGTCGCGTTTTTGGTAGAAGATGAGCCGAGCGAAGAGGTGCGAAAAGATATGGAACTCGGAGAAGGTGAGACGCTCCTTGGGCTCTATCGTGGCGTGCCACGCACGGAACGCGGAAGCGACTATGGGGTAGGAACGGTACTCCCCGACACCATCACGCTCTATCAAGCGCCGATTGAAGCTGAAGCGGAAGAAATGGGTGGCGATTTCAAAACGGCGGTGCGACGGGTGGTAGCGGAGACGGTGTGGCACGAGGTGGCGCACTATTTTGGTTTAGACGAGCACGAGGTCTCCCTTCGCGAAGAAGCCAGAAAAATTTCTTGCTGAAATGTGCCCCCTCGCTGCATTCCCCGAAGAAACGATAGAGGTCCGCAACAGAACGACGCGCGAGCAGACCATTGATTTCTCGCCACGATACAGGTGGGTACGACGAACCACGCCGCGCGAGATTGATTGCTTTCACAAACTTCTCTATCAATTCTTGTCGTTCGTTCACGGGTGTTTGCTTTTTTTTGCCTCGCGCTTCTATTTTTTTGAGATAATTTTCTGGTATGCGCATTGCAGAGAGTATAACACTCGCATACAATACGACGCATGGAACAAAGAGGAGACGCGTTTGAGATAGAAGGGCTCGCGGGGGAGCGAGTGTTGGAGGGTGAGCTCGCCGTGCGCGGTTCCAAGAACGCCGCCCTACCCGCGCTTGCCGCCGGGCTTCTCTTTGATACGCCTCCGCTTTTGGAGAATGTTCCCGATATCGCCGATGTCCGCGTAATGCGCGAGATGCTCGCCGCTCCCGAAATTGCCCGGGGAGAATTACCCGCTGAACTTGCCGAGAAAATGCGCGCCTCGGTTATCATTGCGGGACCACTCCTCGCACGCGTCGGCTCGGCGCGCTTCCCACACCCGGGTGGATGCGTGATTGGCGAACGACCCATCAACTTTTTTTTAGAAGGTTTTGCGAGAATGGGTGTACAGGTGGAGATACACGAAGGCGCATATTGTCTTACTGCTCCACAGGGTGGTCTTCGCGGCACTGACATTTTTTTCCCCTTCCCTTCAGTCACCAGCACCGAAACACTCATGCTTACGGCAGTGCGCGCACAGGGCACGACCGTTCTCCGCAACGCCGCGATGGAACCCGAGGTTGTATTCCTCGCGGAATTGCTCAGGCAAGGTGGCGCACGCATTTCAGGAGAGGGAACGCCGACGATTACGATACAGGGAGGTACCGTACCGCTTTTTGCGCCACGGCATCCCCTCCGTGTTATTCCTGACCGTATAGAAACAGCGAGCTTCCTCATACTTGCCGCGCTCTTGGGAAAAGAAATTGCCATTACCGAGTGCGAACCCGAACACGCGCGTTGTGTGATTGAGTTGCTTGAGCAAAGTGGGGCGACACTGGTAGTAGAGAAACGCCGCATCATTGTGCGTGCATCGAAACAAACGAATGTGAGCGTTTCGGTTAAGACACACGAATACCCTGGGTTTCCTACTGACGCGCAAGCGCCGTGGGCGGTGTTTCTTACACAGGCAGAAGGACAGGGGTTGATTCATGAGACCATTTTTGAGGGGCGGCTCGCGTATACGGCTGACTTGGTAGCGATGGGTGCTGATATCACGCTCTACGATGCGCACCGCGCGGCGGTAAGGGGACCCACGCCGCTTCGAGGAAGAGAACTGTATGGGCCCGATTTACGCGCGGGGCTCGCGTATGTCATAGCGGCACTTGTTGCGGAAGGTCCATCGGTTATACATAATGCCCATTACATAGATCGCGGGCACGAGGCGCTCGAGACGCGTCTCGCGGCGCTCGGCGCTCGCATCAAGCGCGTATGAATCTCTTTACTCGTAAACTGGGCATTGACCTCGGTACCGCAAACACACTCGTGTTTGTCCCAGGGAGGGGAGTAGTGCTTAATGAACCGTCAGTGGTCGCGGTATCAAAGGGGACTAATAAGGTACTTGCCGTCGGCGTGGCAGCGAAGCAGATGGTCGGGCGCACTCCCGACAACATTGTCGCGTATCGACCGATGAAAGACGGCGTGATCGCCGATTATCGGGTGACTGAGGCAATGCTCCGTTATTTCATTTCTAAGGCGCTCGGTGTGTGGAATATTTGGAAACCAGAAGTGCTCCTCTCGGTGCCGGTAGGGGTTACGAGCAACGAACGGCGTGCGGTGGTAGAGGCGGCGCTCCGCGCGGGCGCACGCGCCGCGTTCGTGGTCAAGGAACCGATTCTCGCCGCCATTGGTGCGGGAATTCCCATTCACGAACCCGCGGGGCATATGGTGGTAGATATCGGCGGCGGCACTACTGATGTTGCGGTCATTAGTTTGGGCGGCATGGTCGCGTCTACCTCGGTCAAATGCGCGGGCAATAAATTTGACCAAAGCATTGCCGACTATATCAAAAAAACATTCAATCTGGTGGTGGGGGAAAAAATGGCAGAAAATATCAAGATTGCCATCGGGTCGGCAATTCCTGTTGCCGAACACGAGGAACTCACCCTTGCGATACGCGGGCGCGACTTTGTTACCGGGCTTCCGCGCACGACCGACATGCGCACCAATGATGTCGTCAAGGCGATCGGGCGCGAGCTCCGCGAGGTGGTGCGCGCGATGCGCGATGTTTTGCAAGAAACTCCACCCGAGCTCGCCGCCGACATCATTGACCGCGGTATTATACTCACAGGTGGCTCTTCGCTCTTGCGCAACTTTCCCGAACTTATTCTGCGCCGCACCGGTGTCAAGGCCGCGCTCGCCAAAGACCCGCTTTTTTGTGTTGCAAAAGGCACCGGTCTCGCGCTCCAACACTTAGACGCATACAAAAAGAGTATTGTGGCGAAACGATAACGCGACCGGCTAAATATGGCTCAACAGAGCCATCTTTTATGTATCCTCGTCTCCCACATGCAAAAACGCTTGACTTTTAGAATGTGGTTTGCTATACTTCTAGTGGACTGAAATCGCATGGCGGGTTTCTTTCCGAAATTGACAGCCATGTCTCTGTGCAAACTGATCCGCGGGAGCGCAGAGAAAGAACAGAGCGGTGAGCCCTTCAATCCGAGTCGACAAGATTGAAAAAAGGCAAAAAAGACCCGGTTGGGGCAACCAACCATGTTGACGAAACGGGGTGCGATTCTTCAAAGAGTACGCAACCGTTTGACACCGACCCTATTTCCTAGGAATGGGTCGGTTTTCATTTTTGGGAGATGATATACTTTCGTTATGTTTTCCAATCTTTTTCATCACGCGTATTGCATAGAAGGTCGAGGTAGCGCGGACGGGGAGGTATTTGCGCGCGAGCTCTGTAGTGCGCGCGGTCTTGAGCGCTCCAACCTCAATATATGTGTGGAAAGTGCGGCGGTGTTTGGTATTGATGAGGCGCGACTTCTCCGTGAACACGCCCTTCTCCGCCCTATCGCAGGAGAAGAAAAGTTTTTTATTATTGCGGTTGACGCGCTTACGCGCGAGGCGCAAAACGCGCTTCTCAAAACGCTTGAAGACCCAACACCAGGCACCTACTTTTTTCTTCTCTTACCATCGGCAGAAACACTAGTGTTGACCCTTCGTTCGCGCCTAGAAATTGTGCGCGGTCATACCCCCCGCACATCAGCGCATGACCAAGCCCGCGCGTTCCTTGCCGCACCACTCGCTGAACGCCTCGAGCGCGCAGCAGTTCTGGCAGAAGCGCTCGCGAAGGAAAAGACGACTCGCGAGAGTGTGGTTGCATTTATAGGCGCTCTCTCAGTCGCCGCACGCAAAGAAAAAGTATTTCCCCGTGATCGCACGACCGCACTACAAGAAATCGCGCGTATTGAAGGGTATGCGCGCGACCGAAGCGCATCGGTCAAAATGCTTTTAGAACATCTCGCCATTGTCTCACCCCCTCTGACTTGATAGAATAGCGACATGAGATATGACTTCTCGCCATTTACCGCCAAAACGCGCGCGGCGCGCGATTGGCTCGCACAAGAATTCGCCGGGCTCCGTACGGGCAGAGCGTCCCCGGCTATTTTGGACTTGGTACAGGTAGAAGCGTGGGGTTCGCGCATGCCTATCAAACATACGGCGCAGATATCGGTAGAGGATGCACATACCCTGCGTGTCGTGCCTCACGACCAAGAACAGACAAAGGCGATTGAAAAGGCGATTGCGACCGCAGACCTCGGGCTTTCAGTCGCGGCAGGGGAGGGCGGCATGCGCGTGATTTTTCCACAGCTCAGCGCCGAGCGGCGCGAGGCGCTTATCAAATCGGCGCGCGGTCGGCTGGAGGAAGCGCGTGTTTCTCTGCGCCGCGCGCGAGATGAAACGCTCCGAGAGATAGATGCAAAAGAAAAGAATAAGATACTGGGCAAAGACGATGCATTCCGCGCGAAAAAAGAACTAGAGGTACACATGGAAAAAGAGCAGGGCGTGCTCGCCGAGATGCTTGCGCACAAAGAAAAAGAAATCAATCAATGACCATCCTGTTGTTTTTCATCATTTTGGCGTTGCTTATTTTGGTCCATGAAGCCGGGCACTTTTGCGTTGCGAAGTTGTTCCGCATTCGCGTTGATGAGTTCGGGCTCGGGTTTCCACCCCGTCTCCTCTCGTGGAAAAAAGGCGAGACGCGTTACTCGCTCAACCTTATTCCCTTCGGCGGATTTGTAAAGATTTTCGGTGAGGACCCCACTGAACCCGTACCAGAAAGCGAGGGAGAGCGTAACTTCGCCCGCAAATCGCGCTCCGTACAAGCGGCAGTGCTGGTGGCGGGTATTGTCGGTAACATGTTCCTTGCGTGGGTCTTGCTTTCGCTTGGATTTATGACGGGGCTCCCTGCACCCCAAGGCGCTTTCGCCGATGTACCGCTCCAAAACCCGCAACTCACCGTTCTTGAAGTGGTGCCGAACTCTCCCGCCGCCGCGGCGGGAGTGCGCGCGGGAGATACTATTACTGCACTGACGCGAGACAACGAAACGCGAGAACATCCCAACGCCGATATGGCGAGCGCGTTTATTGCGCGGAGCGAAAAAGCGATACAGATAACCCTTCGCCAAAATGGTGAAGAAAAGATAATTTCTGTTGTTCCCACGCAGGGAATTGTAGAGGGCAAACCAGCTATCGGTATTGCAATGGAAACAGTCGGAACCGTGCGTCTCCCTCTCCACCGTGCCTTTTGGGAAGGAGGAAAAACCACTATCGTACTCACTGGAGAGACCGCACGCGCTCTCGCCGAGTTTGTGCGCTCAGCGTTTACGGGAGATGCTGATATAAAGAGTTTGACCGGTCCGGTCGGAATCGCGGGGCTTGTCGGCGACGCGCGCTCCGAAGGCGCTGCGGCTCTTCTTCTCCTCACTGCGCTTATTTCTATCAACCTCGCACTCATCAACCTCGTTCCTTTTCCCGCATTGGACGGCGGACGACTTCTCTTCGTCGGCATAGAGGCGATTGGGCGCAAACCGCTCCCGCCGCGCATCGCGCACACCGCCAACGCCGTCGGGTTTTTGATTCTGCTTCTTCTGCTCGCTCTCGTTACCGCCAACGACCTCTCCCGCTTTTGGTAAAGAGAAAAACCTGCTAGCATAACGCAAGCGCGCGTTTAGCTCAGTGGTAGAGCGTTCCCTTCACACGGGAGAGGCCGTAGGTTCAATCCCTACAACGCGCACCACGTTGGAAAAGTCAATGCCTCGCGCGGGCTGTGCCCGCGCTCGGCGACCAAACCGTATGGATTTTTCGGGGCAAAAAGAAATTCCCGATTCCTTAGAAGCAGAAAAGAAAAATTTTCATAAGATTCTCTCCAAGAAGCGGCGCTTGCCGCTTCTTGACTCTTATGGCGTAATATGCTATCTTTATTGGTAGTCAAGTAGCACATTTCCAAAACCAAAAAATGAAAGGAGGGTGCAGAAATGCATCGCAAAACCCTGCTGGGACTCTTCGGAGTTCTGGGCATTTGGCTCACGGCAGGGTTGGCCCTGCCTTTCGTCAATGTCCTGAACATGTTCACGCCCACGCAACTGATGGTCTTTCGCGGATTCCTGACTGCCGCCATGGCGTTCATCGGACTTCGTGGACACATCGGGCGCGTGGACAAGTACACTTACCTCATCGCCCTGACCCTGCCGTTCGCCACACTCGGTCTGTTCGAAGGCATTCGGCACTGGGGCGCGGGACCGACAATCATCATCATTACCGCGACTCCGCTGGTGAACCTCGTGATCGGCGCTTTCTTGGGTCGACGGATTTCGCCAGCGTCAATCGTCGGTCTGGTGTTGGTCCTCGGTGGAGTGGTGATGGCACGGTTGGGCGGAAACTTTCAGTGGGTAGGATTCGCGTGGACGCTGTTCGGTACGATCATGAACGGCATCCTCTACGAATTCTTCGCTCGCGCGAAGGCGAACTCGCTCCAAAAGTGTTTCTACGCCTGCATGGGCATGGGGACGCTCGGCCTCGTGATGAGTGCCGGCGTGTCGTGGTCTGCCATCGCCGAACCGAAATTGATTCTGCTCGTCCTCGGATTCGCATTCGTTGGAGGTTTCCTCTACTGGATTGCGAATTTGATGGCGTTCGAGAATCTGCCCACGACGGAGGCGAGCGTCCTCGCTCAAGGAGAAACCCCGGCGGTTATCCTCGGCGCGAGCGTTATGCTTGGCGAGCACCTCACGCTCGTTCAGTGGGTCGGCGTAGGAATCGCGCTCTACGGAGCGTGGTATCTCTCGCGCTGGCTTGCCAAGCAGACACAGGTTCAAGAGCAACCGGCGGCGTAGCCGCCACATCGGGTCTCGGAGCTTTGGCTTCGAGACCCTTTTCATTTTTTGATTTAAAAGAACAAAGAATTTGCCGCCAAGACTGAAATTAGTTAGAATTTCAGTAAATCCGAACTCCGCCAAAGAAAAACTTGAAATTGTTATCGGTGCGGCTCCGCCGCTTTTCGGATTTTTCGCGGGGGGCTTTCCTCGCCGCCTGCGGCGGCGAAAGCGGTTCGGACTAATTCAAGTATTCTGCACGGGCTCATAGTAAAGTGGTATTACGCGGCATTCGCATTGCCGAGGCCCGGGTTCGATTCCCGGTGAGTCCAAAAATTTCCCTTGCGCCCTCTTTTTTAGTATTATAGAAAGTCATGAAGCAATCGGTTCTCTTTTCTAGGACGCGGCGGGAGGCGCCGGCGGATGAGGTGTCAAAAAACGCACAGCTTCTTATTCGTGCGGGGTTTATACACAAAGAAATGGCGGGGGTGTATTCATTCCTGCCCCTCGGGCTCCGCACGCTCAACAAGATTATAGACATCATCCGCGAAGAAATGAATGCACTTGGCGGTCAAGAAGTATTGCTCTCTGCTCTCCAAGATCCCACACCGTGGAAAAAAACGCTCCGTTGGGACGAGCAAGCAGTGGACTCGTGGTTCAAAACGGAGTTCAAAAATGGCGGCGAGACGGGGCTTGCCTTCACACACGAGGAGCCCATCACTGCTCTCGTACGCGAACACCTCTCCTCGTACAAAGACCTTCCTGCATACCTCTACCAATTCCAAACCAAATTTCGCAACGAGACGCGCGCGCGGAGCGGCATTATCCGCACGCGCGAGTTTATTATGAAAGACCTCTACTCATTCTCGCGTACTGAAGCGGAACACGAGGAGTTCTACAAAAAAATAACCGCCGCCTATCAAAGAATTTTTGAGCGTATTGGTATCGGCGCACACACGCTTCTCACCTACGCTTCCGGCGGCTCCTTCAGCCGTTTTTCGCACGAATTCCAAACCCGCACCGCGGTAGGCGAGGATACCATCCACATTTGTTCGAAATGTAATATAGCGGTAAATCATGAAATTAGTGCCGAACATCCGACCTGCCCCCAGTGCAGCAATGAACTTGCCGAGGAACGCGCCGTGGAAGTGGGCAATATTTTTACGCTGGGGACACGCTTTTCGGATGCGCTCGGGTTGCGCTTTCGCGATGAAAAAGGTGTCGAGCGAAGTGTCTTTATGGGAAGCTATGGTATTGGCCCTGCGCGGCTTCTGGGAGTGATTGCAGAACTTCTCTCTGATGAAAAAGGTCTCGTGCTCCCCACCCACCTTGCGCCGTATCGTGTTCACCTCCTCGCGCTTCCGGGCGCACGCGGAGCAAACGCGTTAGAGGGGAAATTGGAAAAGAGCGGGGTGGATGTACTCCACGACGACCGTGCATGCGCCGCGGGCGAAAAATTTGCCGATGCCGATCTTATCGGTTTACCCATCCGCGCCGTGCTTTCGGCAAAAATTCCCACTGGTAAGGTGGAGATAAAAGAACGCACTGCTTCTACTCCTCGCATCATTTCCCACACCGAATTGCTTCGTTATGTTTAAAAAATATTGGGATAACCTCAAGCGGCGATTTTCGCACGATATTGCGATAGATCTCGGTACCGCCAACACTCTGGTGTATGTACGGGGTAGAGGTATCGTGGTCAACGAACCTTCGGTCGTTGCGCTCAACCAGAAGACCGGGCAGGTAGTTGCTGTCGGCGCCGCGGCAAAAGAAATGCTCGGGCGCACTCCCGCACACATCGCGGCCATCAGACCAATGGTCGGGGGTGTGATCTCTGATTTTGAAGTAACCGAGGAGATGCTCGCGTATCTTCTTCGTCGCGCACAAGAGAGACGCGCTCTTCTTGGTCCACGCGTTATGGTCGGCGTTCCCGCAGGGGTCACCAATGTAGAAACGCGTGCTGTGCGCGACGCGGCGGAAGGGCAAGGTGCGCGCAAGGTCTTTCTCGTTGACGAAGTGATCGCGGCGGCGGTCGGGATGGGTCTTCCCATCAAAGAACCGATCGGCACGATGGTGATTGATATCGGGGGAGGTACCGCAGATATAGCGGTTATTTCGCTTGGAGGTATTGTTGCCTCAAAAGGACTTAAAATTGCAGGCGACCGTTTCAATAGCGACATTATCAATTTTGTGCGTGCCGCCCACAAAGTGCTTATTGGCGAGAAAACAGCCGAAGGAGTCAAAATTGCGTTGGGGTCCGCCGTGCCGCTCTCTGAGCCACTTACCACCGCGGTGCGTGGCCGTGATATGGCAACGGGTCTCCCGCGCGAGGTAACGCTCACCGACGCCGATATCCGCGACGCGCTCGCCCCTTCGCTTGATGCGCTTCTTGAGTCCGTACGCACCGTGTTAGAGGCGACCCCGCCCGAATTGGTCGCCGATGTGATGCGACGCGGCGCACACCTGGTCGGTGGTGGCGCGCTCTTGCGTGGTTTGGATATTCTTCTCTCCGAACATATGAAATTCCCCGTGCAGGTGGGCGATGAGCCGCTCACCGCGGTCGCGCGCGGGGCAGGTATTATGTTGGAACGGCTCGACGAATTTGAGCATTTGCTTTTGGAGCCGGATGCCGATGAACTCCCCACACCGGCATAACACGCCCGCACTGCGCGCGGCGCGAGCCCTGCTCGCCCTCGTCTCACTCGCCCTTACCGCGCTTACCTTTTTTTGGCCCGACGCTTTCGCTCCCCTTGCGCACCGCGCTGCAAACACTTTCCCGCCAATAGATAGAAATAACGAGACACTTTTTGTAAAGGATGGATATATCTTTGCTCCCATACTCGCGCGACCACGCTGGAGTGCGTACGATACTTTCGTGGTGGCGAGAGGGACGCGCGACGGCGTGTACACCGGCGCACGCGTGTTTGCTCGCTCCTTCGCGCTTGGTTTTGTTTCAGAAGTATATGAGCGCACCGCGCTTGTCTCACTATACTCTACACCAGGAAGAACAACGACTACTTTACTCGCAGGAACATTCCCGATAGATATCGTCGGGTTGGGAAGCGGCACATTTGAAGGCATAGTGGCGTCAGGGGCACCGATTGCGCCGGGCGACGAAGCGTACGCACCCGCACTCTCACCACACCCATTTGCTCTAGTCGGTTCGCGTGTCGAAAATAGTGGGGAGGGGAACAAGATTCTTTTGCGCCTCCCGCTCAATATATTTGAACTCGCGCATGTCGAAATAGAACGCTAATATGTATATCCGTGCGGCATGTATCATCGGACTCTTTTTTGTGGGCATTGCCGCTCCATTTCTCTCGCTCGGACTTGCGGGCATCGGAATGTTTCTCTTCTCTCATTTCTATGAGGCAGTGATACTGGGTATTTTTCTTGATTCACTCTATGCTACCCCAGAACCACGCTGGTTTGGGTTTCAATTTTTCTATACGCTAGTGGCTCTGGGAGCATTGTGTGTGATTACGATGCTCAAAAAATACATTCGATTTTATACTACCTAAATGGCACGCCGCACCCACAGACACGAGGAACTTTTTCCCGACGAGATATTTTTGGATAGCGCAAATGTCTCCGGGCTTTCTACCGACACCTATGAGGGTCGGCTAGAACGCTCATTGGGAAGCGTCCCTACGTATATTATGAGTGCCGTACTTGGTTTGGTGGTGCTCATTTGTATCGGACGCCTCGTCTCTCTTCAGATTTTTGACGGCGCGGTGTACACACAACGCAGTCAAACGAATACACTCCACACTACACCACTCTTTGCGGAACGCGGCGAAGTGTTTGATCGACAGGGTGAACCGCTCTCGTGGAACGAACGCTCTAGCACCTCTCTACCCTTTTTTGAGCGCCGCTACACTCTGCGTCCGGGTTCAGCACACCTCTTGGGGTTTCTTAAGTATCCAACGAAGGATCGCGCTGGTTTCTACATTCGTGAAAGTTTTGAAGGTGTAGCGGGAGTTGAACGCACGCTCGGCGACACGCTTTCTGGAGACAACGGCAAGGCGCTCGTGGAGCACGATGTGGCGCTCTCGGTAGTTTCGGAGAGTACTATCTCTCCACCGCAACGAGGAAGCGATGTAACGCTTTCCATCGATGTAACACTGAATGAAATACTGCACACCTTACTTCTGGAGCGCATGCGCAAGAACAGATTTCAAGGAGGAACGGCAGCCATTATTGATATTGAAAATGGGGAACTTATCGCTCTTACCAACGCTCCGGAGTATAGTCCCCTTGTGCTCACGGAAGGAAAACCGGAGAAAACAATTTCTGCGTTTGTGTCCGACCCACTCCAGCCATTTTTGGAACGCGCAAGCGCTGGACTTTACGCGCCCGGTTCGGTTATCAAACCAGTGATCGCCGCGGCAGCGCTTCAAGAACATATCATTACACCAGAAAAGAAAATCTTGAGCACTGGCTCACTCTCGCTACCCAACCCGTTCGTCCCCGGTTTGTTTTCCGTTTTTCGGGACTGGAAGGCGCACGGATGGGTAGATATGCGCGAAGCGCTCGCCCATTCTTCCGATGTTTATTTCTACGAAATTGGAGGGGGGGTTGAAGCGCAGCGGGGTTTAGGTATTGAGGTGATAGAAAAATATTTGCGTGCGTTCGGATTTGGCGAGGCGCTCGTTGATCCACTTCTCGGCGCTGCCTCCGGTGTCGTGCCCACTCCCGAGTGGAAGGCGAGAATGTTTGCTGGGGACCCGTGGCGTATTGGAGATACCTACACTACCTCCATTGGTCAGTACGGTACACTCGCTACACCACTCCAAGTACTGCGCGCCATCGCCGCAATCGCGAACGGAGGAATGTTGGTAGAGCCGACTATACTTTTAGGCGACCGAGCAACCACGCGGCGCGTACCGATTGACGCCGTGAACCTAGAGATTGTGCGTGAGGGGATGCGGCTTGCGGTGACCGAAGGAACCGCAACAGGATTATGGTTCCCATTCGTTTCTATTGCCGCCAAGACCGGCACGGCAGAAATCGGCATTTCTAAAAAGCAAGTGCACTCGTGGGTGACCGGATTCTTCCCGTATGAAAAACCGCGCTATGCTTTTGTCATTCTTCTGGAACGCGGTCCAGCCGGAAACACCATTGGCGCTGTTTCGGTCGCCAAAGCATTTTTTGAATGGCTCGCCGTGTATGCACCACAGTATTTGGAGTAACTTCTTTTTTACGCTATACTGTTTGCATCTATGCGAAGCGAACAGATACATATAACGCAAGAAAAATTTGACGCGCTCACGTGCGAAGTGGAAACGCTCAAAACGGCGGGGCGGCGCGAAGTGGCGGAAAACTTGGAGTACGCCAAATCGCTTGGCGACCTTTCGGAAAATGCTGAATATCATGCGGCGCGTGCCGCCCAAGCAGAATTGGAAGACAAGATTGCGCGTCTGGAGCGAACGCTCAAAACGGCAACGGTCGGCGTGTTCAAAAATACGCGCCGCTCTGGGGTCGGGGTCGGTTCCCAAGTAAAAATACGACGCGAAGCAGATGGAGTAGAGCTTGCTTACACCATTACAGGACCAGAAGAAGGCGATGTCGCCAAAGGACTTCTCGCGGCGGACGCGCCACTCGCGCACGCATTAGAGGGTAAGGAAGCAGGGGAACGCGTGTTGGTCAAAACCCCTCGCGGCGAGAGCGCGTATGTTATTATAAGCGTCTCTTGATATGTCTTCGCTTGAGACCATTCGCGCTGTGCGCCTAAAGAAGCTAGAAGCGCTCCGCGTGCGCGGCATTTCTCCCTTTCCTATCTCCACGCACCCTGATGCGACACTTGCGGAAACGCGAGAGAAATTCTCGGCATTTGCAAAACGCAAAACACTCACGCTTGCGGGACGCATTATGGCAATACGCGCGCAAGGAGGGCTTGTTTTTGCAGATATAAACGACGGAACCGATACTTTTCAGATTTTACTCAAAGAAGGCGACACGAGCTCAGAGCAGTTTTCGCTGTGGAACGAGACCGTTGATATCAGTGATATGGTAGAGGTGTGTGGGACACTCTTTAACACCAAGGCGGGTGAGCCGACCTTGCTTGTTTCGTCATGGCGCATGCTTGCCAAGGCACTCCGTCCTATGCCAGAGAAGCGTGAAGGGCTCAAGGACACCGAAGAGCGGTTCCGCAAACGTTATCTAGACCTGCTCTCTAATGCCGAGAGTAAAAAACGCTTTCTCTTGCGTTCCGCGCTTGTCACCGAACTTCGACGCGTTCTCACTGACGCCGAGTTTGTGGAGGTAGAAACCTCTATGCTCCAGCCAATACCTGGCGGCGCGAACGCCGAACCGTTTAAAACACATCATGCCGCTCTGGATATTGACCTCTATTTACGCATTGCACCCGAACTTGATTTGAAAAAACTCCTTATCGGCGGTCTTCCTAAGGTCTTTGAGATGGGAAGAAGTTTCCGCAACGAGGGAATCGATGTCACGCACAACCCAGAGTTTACGAGTGTTGAATGGTATGAGGCATGGAGCGATGCAGGGCGTCAGCGAGCGTTTGTTGAGAAAATCTTGAAGGGCGTCGTCACCGCAGTATGCGGGAAACTCTGTATCTCCCACGCGGGATCGGAGATTGATTTTGGTAAACCTTTTACCACTGCCTCCTATTTTGAACTTATCGAACGACACGCACTTATTCCACATCCTGCGGGGGCAACACGCGATACGCTCTTACTCGCAGGCAAACAACTCGGAGCAGGGGTAGAAAAGAATCATACGCGTGAAAAACTCCTTGACGCTATTTTCAAAAAAGCGGTCCGACCGAAACTTATTCAACCGACTTTTGTTATAGAGTATCCCAAAGATATGTTACCTCTGGCGAAAGAAAAAGAGAATGCTCCGGAACTGGTAGACGCATTTCAGTTCTACGCTGGAGGTGTAGAACTCGTTAAGGCGTTTTCTGAACAGAACGACCCGTTGGAACAGCGCGCGCGCTTTGAAGAACAAGAACGGAGACGCAAAGCAGGGGACAAAGAAGCGGAGCCGACCGATGAATCATTTTTGGAAGCGCTGGAATATGGAATGCCCCCCGCAGGCGGAGTAGGTATCGGTATTGAGCGTCTTGCTATGCTGCTTACCGACGCACATAATATCCGCGAGGTGATTCTCTTTCCCACTCTGCGGCCTAGAATATGACGCGTGATTTGGAAACACAGATAGAGGCGGTATTATTTTATCGGGCAGAGCCAATGCGGATACCAGCGTTGGCGAAACTTTGCGAAACAACGGAAAAAGAAATAGAGCGCGCGCTCGCCGCCTTGGAAAAACACTTGGTAGGGAGAGGGGTGATACTCGTACGCGACGCGGATATGGTAGAAATTCGTACTGCACCCGCGGCGAGCGCGCTTATAGAAAAACTCTCCCGCGAGGAACTCACGCGCGATATAGGCAAGGCGGGAAGCGAGACACTCGCACTTATTCTTTATCGGGACGGCGCGACCCGGAGCGAAATCGACTGGGTGCGCGGTGTAAACTCTTCCTACACACTTCGTGAACTCGCCGCGCGAGGGCTTATCAAACGCGGTAGTCGCACGACCGAAGGTTATCGTTACGAACCAACGGCGGAACTCATGGCCCATCTGGGAGTTGCGCGTGCAACCGACTTGCCCGCGTATGCACACATAAAAAAAGAATTACTCGAATTAAAAATATGAACGAACAGATAAAATTCTTTGGTGTATTCGTCCTCGCGGGAACAGTAGTTGGGGGACTCTCGTTCTTCGTTGCGCCGACACCTCCTGTACCGCAGAGCGCGGCGATTGCGCGTTTCGAAACACTCCCCGCCGCGATATCGGCATTTGATACCATAGCACTCAGCGCCCGCGCGGCGTTTGTCCAAGATGGTGCGACCGGAGAAATACTTTTTGCTCATAATGCCGATGTTCAACTTCCCCTTGCCTCGCTTACCAAAGTAATGGCGGCGGTAACCGCACTCTCGCTGGCACCGCGCTATGCGCTTATCTCGACTGACCACGAAAACGAAGCGCCTCGCACGCTTACCGAGACGCTCTCGTATGCACTCACCGCCTCATCCAATGGCGCCATCGCGGCTGTTGCCGCGGCGGTGAATTCATTCGTATCTACCGCTTCCTCCGAGAATCAACATCCCGCTGCATTTATTTCTGCAATGAATACGGAGGCGCGCCGACGCGGTTTGGATTCCTTTGTTTTTCTTAATGAGACCGGGCTTGATGAAACACTCACGCTCACGGGTGGTTCGGGGAGCGCGCGTGATATCGCGCGCCTCATGCTTTCTGCTGCCACCGAAATGCCGGAGATTTGGGACGCGACCACGCACGAAGAAGGAAATACGAATAAAATCGTGCGGGAGATTCCTCTCTTGCGCGCATCCAAGACAGGATTCACTGACCTTGCGGGAGGTAATTTATCGATTGTTTTTGATGTCGGCGTGGGTAAACCTATGACGATCACGGTACTCGGATCTACCGAGGAAGGGCGGTTTGAAGATGTGCAACGCCTCATTGCCGCCACATTGCGGCATCTCTCTCGCGCCGACACCCCCCTATGACACTTGATGTGGTAAAAACAATTTTGCCGGGGCTTTTCTCATTCGGTTTGGGTGTTATTTTCGCTCATTTTCTCGCGCGCTTTCTCTCTGCTCGCCGCATGTGGAAAAAACGAGCAGGGAAACGCACGCTCTCGGGTGAAGATGCGCCCATCTTCAACGCACTTCACAAAGAGCGAGAGGTGGGTGTACCGAAAATGGGAGGCGCGGTGGTATGGGCGAGCGTGCTTTCTACTGCGGCGCTTTTTTGGCTCATACCGTTTTATCTACCCGCAGACATTTTTTCAAAACTGGACTTTGTGAGTCGAGGACAGACCTGGCTCCCCTTGGCGGCACTGATTGTTGGCGCGTTGGTCGGGCTTCTCGACGATTTCTTGGAAGTCAAAGGAACCGGCGGGCATATTGCGGGCGGGCTCTCATTGATGAAGCGCCTTACGGTTGTTGCGTGTGTGGCGCTTCTCGCTGGCCTCTGGTTTTACTATAAATTGGAGGTGGAGTCGATTGCGCTTCCCTTTGTGGGAGAGGTCGGCGTCGGTATCTGGTTTGTCGCTCTTTTTGTGCTTATCGCGCTCGCGGTGTATTCGGGTGGCGTGATAGATGGGATAGACGGATTGGCGGGGGGTGTCTTCGCATCAATTTTTAGCGCCTACGCTTTCATCGCTTTTTTCCAAAGCCAAATCAATGTAGCGGCGTTTTGCGCCGCGGTTTCCGGCGCACTACTCGCGTTTCTCTGGTTCAATATTCCGCCTGCGCGTTTTTACCTCTCAGAAACAGGTACGATGTCGCTCACGCTTGCGTTGACGATTGTTGCGTTTATGACCGATGCGCTTGGTGAGGGGCGCGGAATCGCCGTATTACCGATTATCGCCGCACCTCTTTTGGTGACAACGCTCTCAGTTATCATACAAGTTGCTTCAAAACGCTGGCGTGGTAAGAAAATACTTCTCGTTGCGCCACTCCATCACCATTTTGAAGCGCTTGGCTGGCCGCCATACAAAGTCACCATGCGCTACTGGGTACTCGCAACCATGTGCGCCGCCGCGGGTACCATTGTCGCGCTCGTGGGATAAGAGATTTGCTACAATAGAGTGGTGCGGAGAACGAAAAAAATGGATCGGATTTTTTTGGTACTGACGCTCCTGCTCGTTGGGGGCGGGTTTTTTATTTTTTCGTCCGCGTCGTTTGGATTACTACTCAAAGCAGAGGGCGCTTTTGCGGATACGGCGCGTATACAGTTTTTTAGTGTCTGTATTGGACTCGTTGCGCTCTTTCTTGTTGCACATATCCCACTTTCGTTTCTTAGAAAATATGCGTGGTTGTTTGCCCTTGCGGGAGCGCTCGTGATGGGGGCGGTGCTTGTTCCCGGCTGGGGAATTGCGCACGGCGGTGCGGTGCGGTGGTTCTCGTTTGGCGGTATCTCAGTTCAACCCGGTGAGTTTTTTAAACTCGGAATGGTTATCGCGCTCGCAGCGTGGCTCGCGTATCTACGACGCGCATCAGTCGAACGCACTTTTCTTATGTTCGTGTTGTTTCTCGCTCTCGCGGGAACTCTTTTTCTTCTTCAACCTGACACAGATTCATTCGCCATACTTCTCGTCACCGCGTGTGGAATGTACGCGGCCGCCGGCCTTCCTCGGCGACATCTCCTATATCTATTCTGCATCGCGGTGATTGCAGGTTCGGCACTCTTTTTTTTCCGTCCCTATGTGGCAGATCGTTTGACGATATTTATTGACCCTGATCGTGATCCACACGGAGCGGGTTATCAACTCAAACAATCGCTTATCGCCGTTGGAAACGGTGGACTGGTGGGCAAGGGGTTTGGACGAAGCACGCAAAAATTTTCGTATTTACCAGAACCAACGAATGATTCGGTCTTCGCTGTCTTCGCTGAAGAGTTTGGTTTCGCAGGCACGGTAATACTCGTTCTGCTTTTCACCGCACTTGCGCTACGCGGGCTTGTCCTTTCTACGCGCGCCCCCGATATGTTTGGCTCGCTTCTCACGCTCGGTTGCACCCTGCTTATCATCGGTGCGGCGTTTCTCAATATCGCCTCAATGCTTGGGCTCGCTCCACTCTCAGGGCTCGCACTCCCCTTCATTTCTAAAGGCGGTTCAGCAATGCTTGCTTCGCTTATTGCGGCGGGACTCGTTTTGAATGTCTCGCGCGCTTCGGCTCTCGGAGTATCTCGAGTGCGCGAGCGAGGGTAATATCATAAGGTGTATCGGGACTTTTCAGCGAACGAAAATCGCCATCGTGAACGACATACGGTCCAAACCGCCCGCGGCTCGCCGTAATTTCTTTGCCGGTATCGGGATGTATACCCAACGCGCGCGGAAGCGAGAGTAATTTGAGAGCTATAATAATAGTAACGCTCTTCGGGTCAATGTCTTTGGGAATACTCGCCATTGTGGGCTTGTTACCCCCTTTTACTTTTTCTCCTTGTTGCACATACGGTCCAAATCGTCCCACTTTTACGAAAATCGGTTCGCCGGTTTGTGGGTTGTTCCCTATAGGCACATCGGGTTTCTTTTCTTCTACCACACTTCCATCCAATTGCCGCGCACCCTTGCAGTCGGGAAATCGTACGCATGAATAAAACGCGCCGATGCGTGAAAGCTTTTTCTCCATTTTGGAACTGCACAATGGACAGGTCATACCGAGAGGCGCCGCGCCGAGGGTGGTAATCTTTTCCGCTGTTTTGGTTTGTTTTTTTATTTCTACACTGAAGGGATGATAGAAATTGCGCAAGGTCTTTTCGTATTCTTTCTCTCCATTGGCGATATCGTCTAGATTATTTTCCATGCCCGCCGTGAACGAATCGGAGATATAATCGCCGAAATGTTTTTCTAAGAATGCACTTACCGCATCGCCGGTGTCGGTAACACGCAAGCTTCGACCTTCTTTCTCGGTATATCCGCGTTCAAGAAGTGTCTCAATAATAGAGGCGTAGGTAGAGGGGCGACCAATACCGCGCTTTTCCAATTCTTTGACCAACCCCGCTTCGCTCCAACGCGCTGGCGGTTCCGTTTGCTTTTCCTCGCTTGCAATATCAAAGAGGGTGAGTGCTTCACCTTGCGTTACCTGGGGGAGTTCCACTTCCTCGCCGCGCGCGGCAGGGTCGGCACGGAGCCATCCGGGTGAGAGAATGCGATTACCATGAGCAGCAAAATCGGGGATACTCTGCATTCCCGCAACAATTTTTGTTCGCAGTATCTCAGCGTCCACCATCTGCGACGCAAGCGTGCGTTGTCGGATGAGCTCATAGAGTTTTCTTTGTTCTGGTGTGGCGCCCGCGCTCGCGCGCGTCAGGTCGGTAGGGCGGATCGCTTCATGCGCCTCTTGTGCATTCTTGATTTTCTTCGTATAGGTGCGCGCGGCGAGGGCTTCTTGTCCATATTCCTTTTCTATAATGCGTGCCGCTAATGCACGCGCGGCATCGGCAAGAACGGTAGAATCAGTGCGCATATAGGTAATAAGTCCCGCCTCGTAGAGTTTCTGCGCGAGTATCATCGTGCGCTTCGGTGAAAAAGAGAGTCGTGTTGATGCCGCTTGTTGGAGCGTCGAGGTAATAAACGGAGGGCGGGGGGCGCGTTTTGCTTTTGTCTCACTCACTTCCTTGATACTCCATTTTCCTTGTCGTCCTTCCACGAGAATACGCTCTACTTCCTTTTTGTCGCGCGGCTCTTCAATGCACATGAGCGCGAGTGTCTCGCCTCGCACTGTTTTTGTTTGTGCGGAAATGCGCCAAAATGTCTCGGGAACAAACGCCTTAATCTCGCGTTCTCTCTCGGCAAGAATTCGAAGTGCGGGTGATTGTACCCGCCCCGCCGAAAGACCATAGCGGAGTTTCTTCCAGATGAGTCCCGAGAGATCATAACCCACGAGGCGGTCCAAGACGCGTCGCGCCTCTTGGGCGCGCCGCAAATTCTGGTCTATCGCGCGCGGCCGCGCGAGTGCCCGTTCAATCGCTTCTTTGGTAATCTCGTGGTAAGTGATGCGTTCAATCTTCGGGAGTTTTTTCCCCAGTGCTTCTTTCAACAACTCGGCGAGATGCCACGAGATCGCCTCACCCTCACGATCGGCGTCGGTAGCGAGAAGCACCTCATCGGCTTTTCGCGCCGCCTCAGTAATATCGGCAACCGTTTTTTCTTTGCCCTTTGATACTTCGTAGTGCGGCAGGAACCCTCCCGCAACATCTATCGCGTTTTTGTTTGACTTCGGCAAATCGCGCACATGCCCGATGGATGCCTTCACCACAAATTCTTTCCCAAGATATTTCCCAATCGTCTTCGCCTTCGCCGGCGACTCTACAATCAACAACTTGCTCATATCGTTAGTATGCTATACTTTGGAGGTGCGAACAACACTTTGGACGATTGCAGCAATCGTGATACTCGTCGGCGGGGGGGTTGCCGTAACGCTTACTATGGAGCGCGGACCCGGACCGCTGGACTCTTTTGCACAATGTTTGGGAGAAAAAGGAGCAATTTTTTACGGCGCGTTCTGGTGCCCACACTGCCAGACACAGAAAAAGCTTTTTGGGAAATCTGCGAAATTACTTCCCTATGTAGAGTGTTCTACACCTGATGGGAGGGGGCAGCTACCCGTGTGTAAAGATGCAAAGATAGAGGGGTATCCCACATGGGAATTTGCCGACGGAACGCGTCAGAGTGGGGAAGTGCCGCTCAAGACACTTGCGGAAAAAACACAATGTACCTTACCGACACCATAAATTTCGTCTTTGGCGTAGGAACTCTTGCCGCACAAGCGGGGATTCTTATACTCGTCTTTTTTCTCCTTACCCGCACACCTGCCGCACTCGGCACATTTCTACATTCACGCGGAGTTTTTATCGCGTGGACTTTTTCGCTCATCGCGATACTCGGGAGCTTGCTCTATTCAGAAGTAGTTGGCTTTGAGCCCTGCAAGCTCTGCTGGATTCAACGCATTTTCATGTATCCCCAAATAGTCATTCTGGGGTTCGCGCTCTGGGGCAGACATCGAGGAAGCCATGCGTTGATTGACTCCGCACTGGTTATGTCTCTTATTGGTTTCGTCGTCGCCATCTACCACATACTCCTTCAGTGGGGTTTTGTACCCGAACTCCCGTGTTCAGCGGTCGGATACGGGGTAAGTTGCGCGCAAAACTTCGTGCTCCAATTCAACTTCATCACTCTCCCCCTTATGTCCGCCACTACCTTCCTCTTCATCGCTCTTGCACTTCTCTCTTCTCGTCGTCGTAGTAGTGCGATATAAGTGTGAATATAGTACCCATGCGTAAAAATGTTTCTAAAGAAAATATTCTACGCTGGTTTGCCGAGTGGGGTTCGCTCAAACAATGTATTCATTTTATAGACACAATTGCTTTTCCAAAGAAAAAGGAAATCTGGTGGGTAAACTTAGGACAAAATATTGGTGTAGAAGCGAATGGTAAGAATGCTGATTTTGAACGACCGGTGTTAGTTATCAAGGCGTTTAATGCCGAAGCACTTCTTGTTGTTCCAATCTCAAGTGCAGTTCATTCCGACAAACATCTTTTTCTTTTTACCAACCAGTTGGGAAAACAAAATGTACTCAATTTGTCACAGATACGCACCCTTAGTAATAAGCGATTCAAACGAAAGGTAGGGGAGTTCGACTCGGCGCTCTTTGATCGAGTGTTAGATAAAATAAGGAATTTCTTATCATAACGAAACGGCGCCACGACTTGCGTCGAGGCGCCTCGGAACTCCCTTGCGGGAGCAAAATGCACCCCCTATCCTATACCATATGCGAAAGGGTTGCAAGCGCAATCTGTTGATAAAACGGCGCCACGACTTGCGTCGAGGCGCCTCGGAACTCCCTTGCGGAGTCAAAATATATCTTGACACTAAAAAGCCCTCTTCTATTTTTTTGAATATTTAACTACGAGCCAAAACGCCCACAAAATAACTAACAAAAAAATTCCACCTTGCATATCCTTCATCCCGAGTATGACACTGTCCCATAATGACACCCATAATGACAATTGTGCATGCGCGCGTATGTATATCAAGCTAATACTAATACTTGAAACAACCCCTATTATTTGTAAAATACTCAATACGATTAAAAGTTTTTTCATAAATGTAGTTCCATAGTTTCTATGTCTCTCAAAATCGGCATTGTGGGGCTTCCCAATGTAGGGAAAAGTACTCTCTTTAACGCGCTCACGAAACAGAGCGTGCCCGCCGAGAATTACCCATTTTGTACGATTGACCCAAGTGTAGGGATTGTGCCTGTACCAGACCCGCGCGTAAACCGTCTGGCGGAGATGTCGCATTCAAAAAAGAAGATTCCTGCGGTGGTAGAGTTTGTAGACATTGCCGGATTGGTGAAGGGCGCGAGCGAGGGCGAGGGGCTTGGTAATAAGTTTCTATCGCATATTGCACAGGTGGACGCGATTGCCGAGGTGGTACGCGTGTTCAAAGATAAAGACATTATTCATGTGCACGAAAAGGTAGACCCGCTTTTTGATATTGAGATTATTAACTTGGAATTGGAGAAAGCGAATTTGAAGAAACCGATTTTATATGTGTTGAATGCATCGGAGGCAAGCGAAAATGTAACGGAGGAAATCAAAGCGCGGGTCCCCGGTCAGTTCGTTGTGGTGGACCCGGTGTTTGGAACGGGAATGGACGGGCTTATTGTCGCCGCGTACAAACTTCTTGATCTCATCTCATTTTTCACCACTGGCGAAGACGAGACGAGGGCGTGGACTACCAAGCGGGGAAGTACCGCTCCTGAAGCGGGTAAGGCGCTTCACACCGACTTTCGCGATAAATTTATCCGCGCGGAAGTTATTCATTACGATAAGTTGGTAGAAGCGGGCAGCTTTGCCGCTGCGCGCGAACTGGGGTGGTTACGAACAGAAGGAAAGGAATATATTGTCCAAGACGGCGATGTGATTGAATTTAAAATTTAGCGGGTATATACTCTTCGGCTAGAAATGAATCTTTGACAACCAAAGGAACAAAGTGAAAATACTGACCTCTCTTTTGATAGTTTTGAGTATACAAAAGTCATATGCGTATGAATGGAATCTTGAGCCCCTACCTCTTTCTGCGCTGTTTGATGCTCGCCTGTCTTACACCATTGGAAGCCGTTTCAACCCACTGCGAGAAGTAGAGTGGCTTGCGGGAGAAACCCCAGCCGAATGGCGTGAAGAATTACGCACGCGGGATGGAAAAACAGCACTGTTCCAGGGTTTACGACTTACGGGACGGGAGTTTGGTGTGCGACACCTCGGGGTGCGCGGTTTTGTCGGAGAAATGCTCTCGGGAAAAAAAGTAGGAACGGTTCGTCCATCACTCTTTAATCCTGCAGAGGGTATCGCGGGGTGGAATCAAACCACAATCACGCCGCGTTTTTTCAGAGAGATTGATCCGTTACGGACCTCTCCGTACGCCACATTCGGATACAAAAAGGCGAATTGGTTTGGAGAACCGGTATGGGAAATCCGTACGCGCACACTACTACACGATTGGCAGGATGTGCGTGTAGAGATGTTTGCAACCGCATATGTGAGAAAAAATTTTTCATGTGATGCAGGTGTGTACTTTCAAACACGAACAGACCGAAACGGGGATACCTTCTCGCGCGGCGAGGATCAGAAAGCTGCTGTGTTCGGCGGTATGCAATGGACAACGCGAGTGGGTACTCTATTTGCTGGAGTGAGTGGACCTATTCCTCGCGCCAGTATTGCCTATTGGTATCGATGGTGATTTATCGAGCGGGCGGGCGCACCCTAGTGTGTCCGCCCGTTTTTTGTTACACTAGATTTTGTTATTTCGTTATATAAAATTATGGACAAGCCGAAACTCACGCCGAAGGATTTCTTTTTGTATGTGGGAGCGCTCATCACGCTCTACTGGAGCGCTGGTTCGTTGGTCGCGCTCCTCTTTTCTATTATTGATACCCTTTACCGCGACCAGCTAGATTATTTCGTGGACCCTTATTCGGGCGGTATCCGATTTGCCATCGCTTCGCTCGTAGTCGTATTTCCCATCTCCCTCTGGCTCTTCACTCTTATCAAAAAAGGGCTTGCGGTCGAACCAACGAAGCTCGGGCTGGGAATCCGCAGATGGCTCTTCGCGCTGACGCTCTTCGTCGCCTCTGCCGCGCTTTTGGGCGACCTCATTGCGCTTATCAATGGATTTTTGGGCGGCGAGCTCACCGCGCGCTTTGTATGGAAGGTTTTGGTGGTACTCGTAGTTGCCGGACTTTTCTTTTGGTACTTCCTTTTGGAATTGCGGGCACGACCGGATGCGCCGCTTCGCCTACGCAAGTGGTTTCTCGTAGATGCGTCAATTCTTGTCATTGCTTCTATTGTGTACGGGTTTGTGGTGATGGGTTCGCCCGGAGAGATTCGCACACTCCGATTTGATGAGCGGCGCGTCTCTGATCTCCAATCAATCCAATGGCAAGTGGTGAATTTCTGGCAACAGAAACAGAAATTGCCCGCCTTGCTCTCCGAGCTGGAAGACCCGCTCTCGGGTTTCCGCGTCCCCACCGATCCGAAAACAAGCGAAGCGTATGGGTTTGTGCCGAAAACTCAGCTCTCGTTTGACCTTTGTGCTGATTTTGAACTGCCCAGCGCACAAAGGATTGATCGTGGTTTTCAACCCTACCACATTGCTGAACCCTACACAGAAAGTGAAAACTGGGAACATGTGGCTGGCAAGGTATGTTTTTCCCGCACCATAGACCCCGACCGCTACCCGCCGTACGCAAAAACACGATAATTTGATACAATATCGAGCATGAAGAGCCGCGTGTATGACCATGCCGCGATAGAGCGGAAGTGGCAGAAAAAGTGGGGGAAAAGTGCCTATAAAACCACCGATACCGCAAAAGGCAGAGATAATTTCTATCTGCTCACCGAGTTTCCGTACCCGTCGGGCAATTTGCATGTCGGACATTGGTATGCCTTCGCCGTACCCGACATACTCGCGCGCTACCTGCGGATGAAGGGCAAAAATGTACTCTTTCCAATTGGATTTGATGCATTTGGCTTGCCGGCAGAAAACGCCGCGCTCAAGCGAGGGCTGAATCCGCGTAAGTGGACGGAGGAAAACATCGCCTACATGCGCACACAGCTCCTCTCTATGGGCGCGTCTTTTGACTGGTCGCGCGAAGTCAAAACCTGCGACCCCGCATATTACCGCTGGACGCAATGGCTTTTTTTGCAGCTGTATAAAAAAGGGTTGGTGTACCGCAAACAGAGCGCGGTCAATTGGTGTCCTTCGTGCAAAACGGTGCTTGCCAATGAACAAGTTAAAGACGAGAAGTGCGAACGATGTGGAACAGCGGTAGAACAGAAACAAATGGAGCAGTGGAATGTGAAGATTACCGATTATGCAGAACGGCTCTTGGCGGGCCTAGAGAAATTGGACTGGCCGGAGGAAATAAAAGCAGCGCAGAGAAATTGGATAGGAAAGAGCGAAGGAGCGGAGATTGAATTCCGACTAAAATACAACCCATCCCCAGCCCTTCCCAAAGGGAAGGGGGAACATTACGGTTATTACAGCACAAACGCTTCGCATTTTCGGTCACTTCATGAAAAAGCGATTGAAATGCGAGAAAACCCAACTGAGGCAGAACAAAAACTGTGGGGCGCCTTGAAAGGCAACAGATCCGGTTTTCATTTTCGCCAACAACACATTATTGGGCCTTTTATTGTAGATTTTACTTGTCTCTCCCATTCTCTTGTTATTGAAGTTGATGGGGATATTCATGATTTACAAAAAGAAAGAGATGCGGAACGGAGCGAAATGTTGCGCGCACTTGGATTTCAAGTTCTTCGGTTCTCAAACATAGATGTTGCGAAAGATACAACGGGTGTTGTCAAAGCAATCATCTCAAGATTGCAGAGCATACCCGAATCAAAAGCCCTTCCCTTTGGGGAGGGTTTGGGAGGGGTTGTTAAGGTTTTCACGACCCGTCCCGATACTATTTTCAGCGCATCGTTTATTGCACTCGCTCCAACACATCCGTTGGCGAAGGAGGCGGCGCATATAAAAGCGGTGAACCCCGCAAATGGCGAGGAACTTCCGGTATTTGTCGCTGATTATGTATTAGATGACTACGGCACAGGAGCAATAATGGGCGTACCCGCGCACGACGAACGCGACTGGTTGTTTGCAAAAGAGCGCGGACTATCGATACGAGAAGTAATGATTCCATACCGGTATTACAAACCGAATCCTCCACGCGAAGGAAAAAAGAGTGTAACGCGACGAAATGTTCATGCTATCGTCCGAAATCCACAAACAGGGAAAATACTTGCGCTCCGGTGGAAGAAATTTCCATGGACAACTTTCCCTATGGGCGGCATTGATAACGGCGAGGATATCGTGGAGGCGGCGCGGCGCGAAGTGCGCGAAGAGACAGGGTATAAAAATCTCTTGCCGGTGAGGATTTTGGGGGGACAGGTGAAGGCGGAGTACTTTGCCGCGCACAAAGATGAGAACAGGATTTCGTTTACCTCGGCGGTCCTTTTTGACCTGCGAGACGAAGAGCGGGAAAAGGTGGATGCGGAGGAAAGTGATAAGCACGAAGTATTCTGGATGAACCAGAGCGACATGAAGCCGGAAATTATGACGCATGCAGAACTCGATGTTTGGCTCTCACGGCTGGATAAAGAGAACTCTGCCTACACCGGCGATGGCGTACTCATAAACTCAGGGAAGTTTAGCGGTATGACGAGCGCGGAAGCAAAGCAGAAAATTACCGAGAGTGTCGGTGGGAAAATGACTACCTCATATAAGCTCCGCGATTGGACGGTGTCGCGCCAACGATATTGGGGAGTACCGATTCCCGTGGTGCAGTGTAAGAAATGTGGATATGTACCGGTCAAAGAAAAAGATCTACCGGTGGAACTACCCGAGATTAAGGATTATAAACCCACCGGCGATGGTAAATCACCTCTCGCAAAAGCGGAGAAATGGAAACGAGTAAAGTGCCCACAATGCGGAGGATTGGCTGAGCGAGAAACGGACACGCTGGACACTTTTGTGGACTCCTCGTGGTACTTCTTGCGCTATACCGACCCAAAAAATAAAAAAGTGTTTGCATCGTCTACAAAAATGAAAAATTGGCTCCCGGTTAATTTCTATTCTGGCGGGGCGGAACACACCACGATGCACCTTCTCTACAGCCGTTTCTGGCACAAAGCGCTCTATGATTGCGGACTGGTCGTCGACACAGAGCCCTATGTGCGACGGCTCAATCGCGGGCTTATTATGGGTCCCGACGGGCAGAAGATGAGCAAGTCGCGCGGGAATGTAATAGACCCTGACGCCGAAGTCGCACGCCTCGGCGCCGACACGGTACGACTCTACCTCGCTTTTATCGGACCATACAATGAGACCGGGAACTACCCGTGGAACCCGCAAGGCGCTATCGGCGTGCGGAGATTTCTGGAACGCGTATGGCGATTGGGGCAGAATTTTTATTCGGAAAGCGATAAGCGCGAAGCGAAACGCATTTTGCAAATGTCTGGAGCGAGTGGTCGCAGTGAAGCGACCCGAGCGTTTCCGAGGACTTTGCAAAATGCGATTTCGCGAAGCGCTCTTTTACACCAGACCATTAAAAAAGTAGGAGAGGCAATAGAAACATTCAAAATGAACACCGGCGTCTCGGCGCTGATGATTCTCTTGAACGAATTTGAAAAACAAGAAACGGTTTCAGGAGAGGATTACAAAATATTTCTGCGCCTCCTCGCTCCCTTCGCGCCGCACCTAGCAGAAGAATTGTGGGCGGAGAGGGGACAGAGGACCTCTATACACAAAGAGCCGTGGCCTCTGTATGACCCGAAAAGAGCAGAGAGCGAGCGCGTTACTGTAGTGGTACAAGTAGATGGTCGAGTGCGTGGAAGTTTCCAAGCGGAGCGCGGCCTTGCGGAAGCCGACGCACTTCTGCGCGCAAAGACCATTCCTGATATCGCCAAACATCTCATCGGAAAAACACCCTCCAAACATATCTACATTCCCGACCGCCTCATAAATATCGTTGCAGAATAAGGGTTTTTTGGGAGTTACGAGAACGAAGTTGCAAAAGCACTTGACTTTTTTGAGGGGGTTTGCTATGCTATTGGTGTCCTTAGTTCGCTTGGCGGGATTAGGGATAGATGTAGGGGTTAAATCCCCACAACTAAAGGCAGCCAGGACTCTGTGTAAGCCGGTCCGCGGGAGCACAGAGGGAGAACAGCGGTGAGCCCCTCAGTCTCGAGTCCGACAGGATTGAGAAAAGGCGAAAAAGGACCGGTTGGGGTAGCCAACCATGTTGACCGGGTGGAACGCGATTCTTCAAGGAATACGCAACCGCCTGACAGCCGACCCTTCCTAGGAATGGGTCGGCTTTTTTCTTGCCTCTCCCAACTCTCTGCTATAAGGTTTTTTGGAGTTGCGGAGATGAAGTTGCAAAAGTACTTGACTTTTTTGAGAGGATTTGCTATGCTATCCGTGTCATTGGTTCGGTCTTGGGAGACGCTAAGAGGATGAGAGTATTACATCGGAACCTTTCATTTATATCGAACCTCTCTCAGTTGACAGCCGATTTCGTTTCTAGAGCGAAATCGGCTTTTTTCTTGCCGCAATTTCTAAACACCCGATGTTTGCCGCCTGCAACATCGGGTGTCATACTTGGGAATATGTCTCCCTTTGTGGCGAAGACGGAGGTCTTTGAGGGGCCCTTGCAGGCGCTCCTCAATTTGATTGAGGAACGCAAGCTTTCGGTGTCGGAGGTGTCGCTCGCCAAAGTTGCCGACGATTTTATTGCATACGCAAAGCGCTTTGAGGCGTTCCCCATTGCTGAAAGCGCGAGCTTTATTCTCGTCGCTGCGACACTTCTTCTCATCAAATCAAAATCACTCCTCCCCGCACTTCAACTGACCGAAGAAGAAAAGAGCGATATGGGAGAATTGGAGCGGCGGCTCGCGGCGTATCAAAAAACGCGCGCATACGCCGCCTCGCTCCGTGCGCGGTTTGGAAAAAATATTTTATTCGGGCTTGAAGCGCGCCAGCATCAGGTTGTCTTTGCTCCCGACGCAGGGTGTACACCCGACGCACTTCTTGCAGTGCTTCGCGCGCTTATAAGCACACTGCCGCGCGTCGATGTATTTCCGAAAGTAGTGATAGAAAAGGTGGTCTCGCTTGAAGAAATGATTATTCGTTTGACGAGCCGTATTCAATCGGCATTTCAGCTTGGATTTCGCGATTTTGCCGGTGGGGCGGGAAAAGCAAAAAAGGAGATTATTGTAAGTTTCTTAGCGATGTTAGAATTGGTTCGTCGCGGTGCATTGCGTGTTAACCAAGAAAAACATTTTGACGATATTGTTATGGAGACCGATCAGGTAAGTGTTCCCAGATACCACTAAAAGATAACCCAGAGTTATCCACATATCCACATTTGGCGTACAAAACGCTTTTTGTATAATGTTTACAAGTGTGGATAAGTGGATAACACTATGCATACACCCGTTCTTTTACACGAAGTTGTTGATGCACTCGAAGTCAAACCGGGAAACACTTTTCTAGATTGTACGCTCGGCGATGGTGGGCACGCGCTCGCTATCGCTCGCGCGGCAGGAGATACCGTAAAAATTATCGGCATAGATGCGAACGAAAAGGCGATCGCGCGTGCCAGAGAGCGGCTTGCCACGGTGAATTCTTCTCTCTGTGCTTGGCACGGTAATTTTCGACATCTGGAACGCGCGCTCGCACACTGTGGAGCCACAGGTGCCGATGCAATCCTCTTTGACCTCGGGGTTTCTACCTACGAATTGCTCGAGAGTGGCCGTGGATTCTCTTTCTCAAGAGACGAGCCACTCCAGATGACTTTTGGTGCGCCGCGCGAGGGAGGGCTCATAGCGCGGGATGTAGTCAATCACTGGAGTGAGGAGAGCTTGACCTCAATTTTCTCCGGATTCGGAGAGGAGCGATATGCCAAAGCGCTTGCGCGGGCGATTGTTGATGCGCGTACACACGCACCGATTGAGACCAGTGGTGCGCTTGCAAGAATCATAGAGCGTGCGCTACCACGCCGAGGGAAGATTCATCCCGCCACGCGCATATTCCAAGCGATCCGCATCGCAGTCAACGACGAATTTGGCGCACTCCACGAAGCACTACCCAAAGCACTCGCGGTACTCGCGCCCTCGAGGCGGCTTGCGGTCATTTCATTCCATAGCGGTGAAGATCGCATCGTCAAGAATATTTTTCGCGCCGCGGCTGCGCGAGGAGAAGGAGAGGCGAGTAAAAAACCGATCATTCCTACTCGCGTGGAAATCACAGAAAATGCGCGTGCACGAAGTGCGAAATTGAGATTGTTTATAAAAAAATAAGATGAAGAAATTTAGTTTTATTATATTGATACTGGGAATACTCGTTACTTTGGGGACACATACTGTGTTCATCGGGCTTGCGATTGGAGAACGCGCGGAGGGTGTTCGTGCGCATACGCAGATACGCGTACAGAACGAACACATCGCACTTTTACACGCCACACCGGTGCGTCCAGTATCTCTCTTAGAAAAAGATGCGAGAGAAGCGGGATTCTCCGAACCGCTCGCCACTTTTTACGCAACCGCGCGACCACTCGGTACTGTAGCGTCCGCCAATGGTTTATAGCCCCCCTGTCCAGACCATTCGTCTTGTGAGCGTTGGTATAGTCGCGCTCTCGGTGCTTTTCTGTGTGCGACTCTATGTTATACAGGTAGCACGCGCAGATGAATTTGCACAACAAGCCGAACAACAAGCACAAGGAAACACCGCTCCGTTTGACCGGGGAAGTATTTTTTTTACCACCAAAAACGGCACGCGCGTTCCCGCTGCATCGCTTCAAAGAGGATTTACGCTTCGGGCGGATTCTTCGCTTGTGCGCGATGCCAACGCGGCATTTGAAGCGCTGGCGCCCATTGTAGATCTCTCGCAGGAAAAATGGTCGGCGTTTGTTTCGCGCGGCGTGGGACACAAAGATATCGCACAACGACTTTCTCCCGCCGATGCCGATGCGGTACGCGCTCTCGATGTACCCGGTATTACTATTGTCCCGGAACGGTGGCGGTTTTATCCTCAAGGTGAAACAGCGGCGCATACACTTGGATTTGTCGGCTACGCGGAGAACGCATTTGGCGGCCGCTACGGGTTGGAACGCCATTACGAAGATATACTCGCACGCGTCGGCATTTCTCCGTATGCAAACTTTTTTACCGAACTGCTCTCCTTCGCTCGTTCTAAGGATGGAGCGCGCGCGGGTGATGTAGAAATATCCCTTGAACCATCCGTGCAGGAATTTCTTCAGACGAAACTTGCCGAGGCGCAAAAAAAATTTTCATCGCGCGAAACGGCAGGGTTGGTGATAAACCCCGCCACGGGTGCTATTCTCGCCCTCGCTGCCGTGCCCACCTTTAACCCTAATGTGTTTTCTCAAGAGAAGGACTGGCGCGTGTTCGTCAATCCGCTTGTGGAGAATGTGTATGAGTTTGGCTCCATCATGAAACCGCTCACCCTCGCGGCGGGTATTGACGCCGGAGCGATAACGCGCGAGAGCACTTACCGCGACGAGGGATCACTCACCCTCGACGGCAAGACCATTTACAATTTTGATAAAAAGGCGCGCGGTATCGTTTCTATGCAAGAAGTGCTCAACCAGTCGCTGAACACAGGGGCTGCGCATGTCGCGCTGGCGATGGGGACCGCTGAATTTGCGCGTTCCATGCTCTCTTTTGGTTTTGGTGACGAGACCGGTATTGACCTTCCCAACGAAGCATCGGGGCTGGTCAAGAATTTAGAGAGCCCGCGACAGATTGAATATGCGACCGCCTCGTTCGGGCAGGGAATTGCCACTACCCCCATTGCGATGGTGCGCGCGCTCTCGGTGCTTGCAAACGGCGGGCTCCTCCCAAACCCCCACCTCGCGGCGCGTATTGCGTATACGCTTGGCGTATCTACCAAACCCTCATTTGGAGAACCGAAACGTGTTCTTACCACAGAGACCGTTGAAACGGTCACGAGCATGTTGGTAGAGGTAGTAGATCGGGCACTTCTGGGTGGGTCACTCGCGATGAAGCATTGGAGTGTTGCTGCTAAAACCGGCACTGCGCAAATGGCGACCCCGAAGGGTGGATACTACGACGACCGTTATCTCCACTCCTTTTTTGGTTATTTCCCGGCGTACGAGCCACGATTTCTGGTCTTCCTCTATACGGTGGAACCAAAAGGAGTAACCTACGCATCACATACGCTTGCGGCGCCATTCTTTGACATTGCCAAGTTTTTGCTCAATTATTATGCCGTCCCGCCGGATAGGTGATGAAAACATTTTTAAAAAATAGTGTGGTGCGGATTTTGACCTGGGAAGCAAAACGGGTATTGGCGCGTACCAATCCCCGCATTATTGCGGTGACCGGAACGGTAGGGAAGACGGGTGCGAAGGATGCCATAGCCGCCGCACTTGCGCCGTTTGGATCTGTACGCAAGAGTGAGAAAAGCTTCAATAGCGAGATTGGAGTACCTCTTGCAATTTTAAACCTTCCCAACCCCTGGTCCAATCCTCTCCGATGGGTAGGGGTATTGCTCCGCGGTTTTATTTTCGCTTTTACTACTCACTACAAACTACCCACTACTCATTTCCTTATTCTTGAAATCGGCACTGATCGTCCGGGTGATATTCGCTCTATTACCACTTGGCTTAAACCAGAAATAGTTGTGGTTACACGACTCTCGCACGCGCCGGTACATGTAGAAAATTTTTCCTCGGTAGGAGAGTTAATTGCCGAGAAGGGTGCCCTCGTTAAGAGCGTGCGTCCGGGCGGAATACTCATTCTGAACGCCGACGACAGCGATGTGCTCGCGTACCGCGCACTTGCGCCCCAAGGAACGCGTGTTATCTCGTACGGATTGAGCGATAAAGCGGATGTTCACGCAGATATATATCGCGATACGCTCGCGCGGATGCCGTTTCGCACACACCAATATGCCGTGCTTGCGGGGTGCGCAGTCGCGCATGCGCTTGGATTTGATACTACACGAGCAACAAAGGTACTCGCGCATTATACAGGCGCTCCGGGGCGCTTGCGGGTACTGGCGGGTATTAACGGCTCAATACTGATAGACGATTCATACAATTCCTCGCCGGTAGCGGCAGAAGAAGCGTTGCGCGCGCTCGCGGAATACAAAACAGGTGGGAGAAGAATTGCCGTACTCGGCGATATGTTGGAGCTCGGTGAGTTTTCTGCCCGCGAGCACACACGCATTCTTGAACGCGCGCTCGCATCCGCCGACCTCGTGCTCATTGTTGGTTTACAGTTCACCAATACGGCACGATCGTGGTCTAACGGTAAACCAGACAAAGTACAAGTATATCTGGATGCGCGGGCGGCAGGCGCCGCTCTTGCGCAGGAACTACGCGCGGACGATGTGGCGCTCATCAAGGGTTCACAGGGTTTGCGTATGGAACGCGCCGTTGCCCTCTGTCTCCGCGACCAATCACGCGCTTCGGAACTTCTCGTCCGCCAAGAAAAAGAGTGGCGAAAACGATAAAAATTTATTATACTCGGCGTGCAGGCCCTTTCGTTCCCGATTCTGAATAAAAACGGCCCTTTCGTCTAGCCTGGCCTAGGACACGGCGTTCTCAACGCTGGAACACGGGTTCAAATCCCGTAGGGGTCATTCGACGACATATGCGCACTATTTTGGAGTCAGCATTTTTTCGGCGGGCGGGGGTACGGGTGGGGAGGGAACTGCTGGGGAAATACATCGTGCGCGCCACGCGAGGAGTGGAAGTTGCACTCCCGATTACCGAGGTAGAAGTGTACGACGGACCGCACGACCGCGCGTCGCACGCGTTTAGAGGAAAAACCGAGCGCAACCAAATTATGTGGAGCGATGCAGGACGGCTCTATATATATTTTGTGTACGGGATGCATTGGCTTCTCAATGTGGTGGTGGGGAAGAAGGATTACCCAGCAGCGATTCTTATCCGCGGCGCGGATGGTAGTGCTGGTCCCGCGCGTTTGACCGCGCGTCTCAAAATCACCGGGGAATACAATGGAAAAATGGCAACTCCGGCAAACGGTATCTGGTTTGAAGACCGCGGAGTACATATACGACGCGGCGGTTATCAACGCCTCCCGCGCATCGGTGTCGCGTACGCCGGTGCAGAGTGGGCTAACAAGAAACTCCGATTTGTTTTGAAAAAAGAAAGGAAATGATACTATAGCGGACACCATGATAGAGAAAATACTGGCGGTGTTGAAACAGCGTATTCCGCGCTCGCTCTTCGCGACGCTCCAGCCCGCGTACCATTACCTACTCGCACTCGCGGCGGCAGTGTGGTACTGGTTTCCCTCCCGCGCGCTCAAGGTAGTAGTAGTCACCGGCACAAAAGGGAAGAGCACCACGGTAGAACTTGTTACCGCCATATTGGAAGAAGCGGGGTATAGGGTCGCATCGCTCTCTACTATTCAATTCAATATTGCAGGGAAGGCAGAGCGCAACTACTACAAAATGACGACGCCGGGGCGGTTTTTTGTCCAGCGCTTTTTACACCGCGCAGTACAAACAAAATGTACCTATGCGGTATTAGAGATAACCTCCGAAGCGGCGCGGCAATACCGCCATTGCTTCATTGATTTTGACGCGCTCATTTTTACCAATCTCTCGCCTGAACATATTGAGTCGCATGGTTCGTACGAAAAATATCGTGACGCGAAACTCTCGCTCGCTCGCGCGCTCGCGCGCTCGCGCAAACGCCCGCGCGTAGTCGTCGCCAACGCCGACGATAAAGAAGGACACCGATTTTTGGAAACAGCCGTAGAAACGCGTGTACCATATCGCATCAGCGAATGTGCGCAACTGTTTGATACCCTGCTCGTGGGAAGATTTAACCAAGAAAATATTCTCGCGGCAGTCGCGTTCGCACACACGCAAAATATTGGAGAGGATGTGGCGCGTCGTGCGGTGGCGAAAGTACGCATTATTCCCGGGCGCGTAGAGTTTATCCAACACGAGCCCTTCGCGGTGGTTGTGGACTACGCGCACACGCCCGATTCTCTGGAAAAATTATATACCGCGTTTGCGGGGAAACGCTTGATATGCGTGCTCGGCAACACCGGTGGCGGGCGCGACACATGGAAGCGGCCAGCGATGGGTGCGATTGCCGAGAAATATTGCGCTGATATTATTTTGACGAATGAAGACCCCTACGACGAGGAACCGGAGAAAATCGTGCGCGAGATGGCGGCGGGAATGAAAAATAAAAAACCCGCCATCGTGATGGACAGACGGGAGGCAATTCGGCGGGCACTGCAACTCGCGCGGGCGGGCGACGCAGTGCTCATTACCGGCAAAGGCACCGACCCCTATATTATGGGCGCGCGGGGAGCGAAAAAGCCGTGGGATGATAGGGAAGTAGTGCGCGGGGAGTTGGAGAAAATGTAAAAGGCACTCCGCAAAACCACATTTTCAAAAGTCCTCGGGTCGCCCCGTCAGAACGGGGCTCAACCAAACATTTTGAAAATGTGTTTTGCTTCGTGCCTTGAATTATTCGCCTAACCACGGTTGGGAACCGCGTTTGCGCAACCGGCGGAACGGCGGCGGCGCGCTCTTCTGTCGTAATGGCAACTCCAATTGAGTTGCCGCTTCGTTCACCGCGCGATGCATTTTTTGAAACAATTTCCGGGCGTGAGGACCCGGAGGTACGAGCCGGTCTAGTTTTTGTTTTTTCATGCGGCCCTCCTTCCTAACAACAACTATACTAAAGACACTATGAACTTGTCAACTCCTTCGTTATCTCCTCTACAATGGCGAGTTCCGCTTTTTCTTTTTGCGCCAAATCGCTACGCCCGCCTTTTTCAAATTGTTCAATAGAATCGCGGCGTTGTTTCGCCTGCTTTTTGAGCACTGCCGCCGCGTCTTCATCACCAAGCGGCTCGGTCGTTGACTTCTTGAGTTGAACCAATTTATTCGTACACGCCGCACCGATACCGCGGAGGACGAGTACGCGCACCTCATCGCGCGCTTTCATCGCTTCCACCAATTTCACCTTAATTTTTTGTTGAATAGTCATTGTGAGATTCATTATAGGTGATACAATCCGGATATGCAAAATGTACTCTTATTTTTGGTGATTGTTGGTTTGACTGTAGTGCTGTTCCTTCTGCTCCGTAAAAAAGAGGAAAAGCCCGATGCGGTTCCCCCCGCCCTCCTTCTTTTGCAAAACCAGTTTAACGATATGTCGCGCAACCTCACCGCGTTGCAAAAAACACTCCATATTGAACTCACGAGAGTGGGGGAAGGGCAAAAACAGGTGATAGGTTTTACCGAACAATTGCGTTCTCTCCAAGATATTCTCAAAAACCCGAAACAGCGCGGTATTCTGGGCGAGTACTATCTTGAAACCTTACTCAAAAATGTTCTCCCTCCGGGAAGCTATCAAATGCAGTACGCGTTTGCTGATGGAACGATTGTCGACGCGGCAGTATTTGTCAAAGAAAAAATTATCCCCGTTGATTCCAAATTTTCGCTGGAGAATTATAACCGACTGGTAGGAGAGCGCGATGAGAGCGAACGCGAGCGATTGGAGAGACTTTTTAAAACCGACCTCAAAAACCGAATAGATGAAACGGCAAAGTATGTCAAACCAAGTGAAGGAACGATGGACTTTGCTTTCATGTTTATCCCGCATGAGGCGATTTACTATGATCTGCTCGTCGCGCAAGTCGGCGCGGTGAAAGTAAATACACGCGATTTGATTGAATATGCGTTCAAAGAAAAGCGGGTAATTATTGTTTCGCCCACTTCGTTTCTCGCATACCTCCAGACGGTACTCCAAGGACTCAAGGCGCTCAAAATAGAAGAGCAGGCAGTCGCGATTCGCGCAAATGTAGAGAACTTACAAAAACATCTTGCAAGTTACATAGAGTACCATCAAAAATTAGGTAATGCCTTAGGTACCGTGGTAAACCACTACACTGCATCGGGACGGGAGTTCAAAAAGATAGACAAGGATATACTGCGCATTACCGGCTCGGGTGTGGATTACGAGCCCCTTGCGCTGGAGAAACCCTCTATGGTAGAGTAGTGGTAGGGACAAAAAGGGGGACACCTAAATTCATTCCTCATGGTCTTCTTTGCCTCCTTGAAGTGGTGAGACATGTTGTTTTGTGTGACTGTACTCGCCTTTGGTAACTAAGTACTTAACCCGTTCTTTGTTACTCACAACACAAGCCCGTTTGTCCCGCGGGCTTGTTTTTTTTGTTGTCTATGTTAAAGTTGAGCGCTATGTCATTGCGCATTATAGAAACCGGTGGGAAACAGTACCTCGTGCGGGAAGGGGATACCATTACTATTGAGAAATTGCTTGGAGTGAAAAGCGGACAGGATGTTTCTTTTGATAAAGTTCTCCTTGCAGATGATGGCACGAAAACCGAAATCGGCTCGCCTTATCTGGCACACGCGTCGGTTAAGGCAGAGGTGGTGGAGGAAGGAAGAGCGAGAAAAATTGAGGTAATCAAGTACAAAGCGAAGAGCCGCTACTTCAAACTCCGTGGCCATCGCCAGCCGTTTATGAAGGTTAAGATTGTCGGTTTCTAAACGCACTCGCGAGTGTGTCGGCGTCGGCGTATTCCAACTCGGTACCAGTAGAGAGTCCGCGTCCAAGGCGGGTAACGGTGAGTTGATATTTCTCAGCAACGGGAGCAAGCGCGGCGGCGGTCATCTCTGCAGTATGCTCGCCTTCGGGGTTAGCGGGAAAGGCGAGAATGACTTCGCGTCCTCCCTCCGCGGCAATCGCCGCCGCGCGTTTCTGTAAGACCGCTAACCCGGGTATTTTTTCTCCCGGACCAACGGTGAGCGGAATGGTACCACCAAGGACGAAGTAGTAACCGCGGTATGAGCTTTTTTCCATCGCGTCTAGGTCGGCATCGCGCGCAACCACCATCAAGAGTTCCTTGGTGCGCGTCTCATCGCGGCACATACGGCAGACCGTCTGCGCGCGTTCCTTCACAAAAAATCGACGGCAGTCAGCGCATCGATGCGCGGCGGTGGGGAGACGGCGCGCGAGCTCGCTGAGCTCGCGCGCCTCTTCCGGCCGCTCCAAAAGAAAATGCGTAAACCTCCCCGCTTGCCGCGGCCCAATGCCGGGGAATTTTCGGAAAAGTTCCGTCAAATTATTTAATATATCCATATCTAAAATTCATTGAGATTGCCTTTTTCCAACGACAAGAAAGTTGCCTTGTCGGCATCAAAGTAGAGCTCGACCTTGCCGGTCGGCCCGTTGCGGTGCTTTTCTATGAGTACTTCGGCAATATTGGGTTTCTCGGAATCCTCTTTATACTTATCTTCGCGATGGATAAACATCACCACATCCGCGTCTTGCTCAATGGAGCCCGAATCGCGCAAATCCGAGAGGCGGGGGCGACCGCCGCGCTGTTCCACATTACGGTTGAGTTGTGAAAGCGCAAGAACAGGAACATTCAATTCTCGCGCGAGCTGTTTGAGCGAGCGCGAGATCTCCGATATCTGCTGTACCAAACTCTCAATGCGTGGGTTGGCGGGTGACATGAGTTGTAAGTAATCAACAACGATAAGCCCCAAGCCCTTTTCGTGTTTGATACGCCGCGCCACCGAGCGAATTTTGAGTATGTTTGCACCCGGTTGGTCATCTATATAAATCGGCGCCTTGGAGAGACGGTCGAGCGAGTCGCGGATTTTGGCAAACTCGTCTTCCATGGTGAGTTTGCCGGTGCGAAGCCGCCATGCATCTACGCGCGCTTCGGCGGCAAGCATACGATCTACGAGTTGTTGTGAGCTCATTTCAAGAGAGAAAAGTGCCACGGGTGTGCCGTGTGCGGTTGCGCTCTGGCGGGCGATATCCAGCGCAAGCGATGTCTTACCCATACTGGGGCGCGCGGCGAGAATTACCAAATCGGCACTCTGCAATCCCGAGAGCTTGATATCCAACTCTTTAAACCCCGTCGGCACACCGCGAAGCCCATCACCTGTTTTGTGGAGTTTGTCGAGCCGCTCCCACGCTTCTGCCAAAGTGTCTTTGAGTTCCAGGAATGTGTGCGTGCCGCCGCGCTTGCCGATTTCCAAAATTTTTTTCTCCGCTTCATCAAGCAAGTGGTCCGTCTCGCTCGCCTCGTCGTATCCGAGCCCCTCTATGTGCTCGGCGGCGGTGATGAGCGAGCGCATCAGGTACTTTTTTGCAACGAGTTCTGCATAATGTCGCGCGTTGGCAGCCGACGGGACAGCGGAAGCAAGCTCGGCGAGGTAGGAAGCTCCACCCGCCGCTTCCAAAAGTTCTCTTTCTTGCAAACGCGACGAGAGCGAGAGAAGATCAATCGGCGCATTCTTGGTAAAAAGTTCCAAAATCGCTTTCCAAATGAGTCGATGTTTTTCTACATAGAAGATATCAAGAGAGACGATGTCCAATACATCGGACACCGCGTCGGTGCGGAGGAGACATGAGCCCAAGAGCGCCTTTTCGGCATCAATATTTTGGGGGGGGATGCGCACCGCAGTTACCATAGTGCGGAGTATTCTATCACGCGCGCTCTGCGCCACCTCTGGTCTTACGGGGAAATGATGTGTGTAGGGTGGGGAGAGGTTTACTGAAGCTTTTTGCGAACGACGCTTTCTTCATCGGTATCCATTATTTCGTAGCCAGCAGAGCGAATTTCCTCGCGGAGGGCATCGGCAGTGGCAAAGTCCTTGCGAGCGCGGGCGGTTTCTCGTCGAACGGCTTTTTCTTTTATTTCCTCCGGCACCGCGTTTATTTCTTTTTGTAACTTTCTTGCCTCATTTTCTATATCTAATCCCACTATGCGGTCAACATCCAAAACCGCCATCACATCTCTTTCTTTGAGCGCGGTATGTAGCTTGGCAAGAAGCGCAGGGGTATCAAGGTCATCGGACACGATGTCGGCGACTTTTTTGCCGACCCGTCGCGTATGCGACCATTGCGAAAAAGCGAGCAATATTTTGAAATATGCATTCTGTGCTGCTTGAAGCGCCGCCCATGAGAAAGTGAGTGGGGAGCGATAGTGAGCGGTGAGGAGCCAGTAGCGATACGCAAGCGGGTGAATACCTTTTTCGGTCAGCGAGCGGAGCGTCAAAAAATTCTCCTCCGACTTCGCCATTTTTTCTCCGCCCGACACATTCACAAACGCGGAGTGAAGCCAATAATGTGCGAGTGGCGTATTATACGCGGCTTCCGATTGCGCGATTTCGTTTTGGTGATGCACGGGAATATGGTCAATACCGCCCGTATGAATATCAAAAGGTTGGTCAAGGTACTTGCGTGACATTGCCGAGCATTCTATATGCCAACCCGGGAAGCCGACTCCCCACGGAGAAGGGAAGCCGAGTTCGCCTTTTGCAAATTTCCATAGAGCGAAGTCACACGCAGTGCGTTTTTCTACATTCACTCCCACACGCGCGCCTGCTTTGAGTTCACCGAGCTTGAACCCTCCGCGCGTCCCGTATGAAGGAAATCTAGTGGTATCAAAATAGATTCCGTCGCTCGTTTTGTACGCAATACCTTTTTGTTCCAGCTTTTGGATAATCTCTACCTCTTCCGCAATGTGCGCACTTGCGCGAGGGAAATGCGTCCCGTCGGTTTTGATATTGAGCGCCGCGAGGTCCGTGCGAAACGCCGCTTCGTACTTATCCGCAAGCGCGTTCATTCCCTCCATGGTCAACGGCAACCCTTCGCGCTGTAAACCTTTCACCATCTTGTCTTCTCCCTCGTCCGCGTCAGACGAGAGGTGCCCAATATCAGTAATATTGATGACCTGTGTTACCCGATACCCGCCATATTCAAGTGTGCGGCGCAACACATCGGCAAAAACATACGCGCGCAAATTGCCGATATGCGCGAAGTTGTACACGGTCGGTCCGCAGTGGTAGAGCCGCGCCTCACCTTTGTGTAAGGACGCAAATTGCTCTTTTTTGTTTGTCAGCGTATTAAAAAATCTGAGCATATTTCTTTCTACTCACTACTCACTACAAACTACTTACTTCTGCTAGAGCCATTTTTGTTTTTTGGCGATAAAAAGCAAAAGAACAGTGAGTACGAGTGTAATACCGGTAATGAGGAACCAATCGTAGGGAAGACCGATGAGCGGTGTGTTATCGGTCGCCATTTGGAAAAAGTTGGTAAGTACCGAGGCGGGGAGAGTGAGGAACGCAATAACTGCGATCACCCGCATCGTCGCCGTCTCGCGCGCGTTCAAAAGCGAATTGTTCGTCTCGCGTAGTTCCGACAAGAGGTCCATATTGCGCCGAATGGCAAATTCAAGCCGTGCAATGTCGCTCAAAAGGTGGCGCGTGGGAGCGAGACCGCCCTCACCCCCGAGCGCCGCCGCCGCGCGACCGAACGAATCCATCAACTCTTTATGAAAGCTAATCGCCCGTTGCATATCCAAAAGTTCTCGACCTGCCTCCGAAAGCGCGCCGACCATCGCGCGCGCGTCACCGCGAAACACGCCTTGCTCTATATGCCCGAGCGAGGTGGTATTCTCACCCAATTCTACAAAAAGCGCGTCGTAGAGAGCGCGCGTAATGTGAACAAAGAGTTCTGGACCGCTCCCACCAACTCCGCGTTTGAGCAGCGCCGCGGCATCCACTTCTTTGCCCAAACGGTAGAGCGCATCATTGTGTCGATAGTGCACCGTCGCGACAAAATGTTTGCCCACCAAAAAATCAATTTCATCGTCCGTATCGGTAGTGTTATCTTTTCTCCGACGCGAAATAGGAAAGTGGAGCGTAAGATGAATGAGGTCGCCATGCCGTTCGGCGCGGGGTCGCCAGGTTGGGCGTATGAGTTCCTCACCAACCGCGGGAGGGACCTGCCGCTCGTCAATGAGCGCGCGAATCTCGCGCGCGGTCGGATTCTCCATATCCACCCACACCACCCTCCCCCATGTTCTCTCCGCGGTCATTGTCTCATTATTTTAGCACCCCTGTGAGTATCTGCACATCCAGTGTCTTGCGTTCGGTATCAGCATCGATAACTTTAAACCTTACCTTGTCTCCCAGCGTATATTTTTTACCGGTGCGCTGCCCTTTGATGCAATAGTTTTTTTCATCTAACGAATAGAAGTCGTCACCGAAGTTGCGGAGCGCCGCCATCCCCTCCGCTTTTGTTTCTGTATCCTCTATATAAATACCCCACTCGGTTACACCCGATATCGTACCCTCAAAGGTCTGCCCCACGCGTTCGGCCATATATTCCACCTGCTTCATTTTGACCGACTCGCGTTCCGCCTCCGCGGCACCGATCTCGCGCTCGGTGATATGCTCCGCCAATTGCTCGTACGCGACCCACTCGCGCTCCCGCATTGGCTCATGGTGTAGGTGGAGTGCAAGCAAGCGATGTATGAGCAAATCGGCATAGCGGCGGATAGGGGAGGTGAAGTGTGTGTAATGCGCGAAGGCAAGCCCGAAGTGCCCTATATTCTTGGTAGAATAAATCGCCTTAGACATAGAGCGGAGCGCGGTGGTTTTGATAAGCGCCTCTTCCGCTTCTCCCTCAATCTTTTTGAAAAGTTGCTGCAAGTCCTTACCCGTAATACCCCGCCCGCCGAGCGGCAAGTGGTGCCCGAGTGCTTTGACGAAAAGTGCAAGCTCCGCAATTTTCTCGCTATCGGGCGCGTCGTGAATGCGATAGAGCACTGGTTTTATTTTCGCCTTCTCCAACGCATGGTTGAGAAGCTCCGCCACTTCGCGGTTGGCGAGGAGCATCCATTCTTCTATGAGTTTGTGCGTGTGCAGGTGCGGTTTCTTATAAACCCGAATGGGTTTGCCGTTCTGGTCCAATTCAAACTTGACTTCGTCGGTAGCAAAATCAATCGCGCCCGATGCCTCGTTGCGTGCGTGCATAATTTTCGCCAGACGGCTCAAAACAGCGAGTGCTTCTGTAAGGGTAGGTTCCGCAGAAAATGCTTTTTGCAAAAGTCCTCGGGTCGCCCCGTCAGAACGGGGCTCAACCAGACATTTTGAAAAAGCATTTTCTGCGGAATGTTTATCAAGAATCTCCTGTGCCTCTTCGTAGGTAAAGCGTTTCGCCGAACGAATCACGGTACGCCCAAACCAGCGCGAGAGAACTTCCATTTTTTCATTCACTTCAAAAATAGCGGAGAAGGCAAATTTATCTTCGTTTGGGTTAAGCGAACAGAGGTCGTTGGAGAGCACTTCGGGGAGCATCGGGATGGTACGATCTACAAGATATACCGAGAATCCGCGTTCGTGCGATTCGCGGTCGAGCGGAGTCCCTTCGCGAACGAAAAAGGATACATCAGCGATATGTACGCCGATTTCGAAATTACCATTGGGTAATTTTTTTACCGAGAGTGCGTCGTCAAAATCCTTGGCATCTGCGGGGTCTATGGTAAAGGTGAGTGTAGAGCGGCAGTCGCGCCGTTTCGGGATTTCAGCGGCAAACACTTCCGCTTGGTGCTGCTTCCATTTCATCGCTTCGTGTTCTACATCGGGTGGAAAAGAGGGCGCGAACCCGCGGGCGAGCGCGACCGCGCGCATCTCGGTATTATGCTCGCCCGCGCGGCCGATCACCTCTACAATCTCCGCTTCCGGCGCGCGCGTCGGGTCAATCCACAACACCATTTTGAAAAGCACTTTATCACCCTCTTGAGCAAGAACTAATCTTTCTTTTCCAAGATTAGTCCGTGGAGTTGTGAGACGAAAATCGGTATAACAACGCCAGTCGTCGGGACGAATAAACAATTCGTTACCTTCTTTTTGTACTACTCCGACAAACGAATCCTTTTTGCGTTTGATTATTTTTATCACTGCCCCGAGCGGCCTGCCACGCAAACTTTTTCCACTCGTGAGGCGCACTTCCACTTCGTCACCATGGAACGCGCATTTGAGTTCTTCGGGCGGAATCTCTATGCTCTCGTCTCGTTTGTCAGGGTCAGGCGCGAGAAACCCCACTCCTCGCGAATTGACCGATATATTCCCCCGAAATGTTTTCATGTACATATATTATAGCACGATTTTGCATCGTGCGTCTCGGATTTGACGGAAATATATTGATATGCTAGTATCAAGAAAGTTGCAAACGAGTGTTTGTAATAAAGGCCTTTTGGCCTTTTTCAGTTCACTGACAAAACAAACTGCAGAAAGTAGAAAGTTATGAGAAGAGTACAGTTACAGGTGGCGGGTTTTACCCCGCTTCTTACCGACGCAATGAGCGACGAAGTGCTGACCGGTCTCACCACCGGCGCACGGCCGCAAATCAAAAAAGACATGCCGTTCCCCGACATCGCGCGGACGAAAATCTATCGCGAAAATGGAGAAGACGGCGCCATCGGCCTTCCGGCCACCATGCTCTATGCCTCCTTGGTGGAGGCAGGGCGGGATGTCCCCTTCAAAGGCAAGAAAATGATCAGCACGAAGGACTCAACGCGGCTCACGCCAATGTTCTTTCACATTCACGAGGAATTCCTCGCCTTTCCGGTTCCGGAGGGCAAAGAGGAGACCCTGTGGGTTGTTGATCGTCGGCGTGGACAACTAGACAGCGGCGGCAAGAAAACCGCCGTTGCGCTCATTCGGCCAAAGTTCCCGGAGTGGGGGTTCACCGTTACGGTGGATTACGACGAAAAGGTCTTCACGGAGAGCACCATTCAGAAACTCTTCTTTGAAGCCGGTGCGAACCAAGGACTTGGGTCGTTCCGCCCCAACTGCCGCGGCACCTTCGGGTGTTTCCGAGTCGCCAAGTGGACCGACATCACTCCCGATGAGTGGACGCAGGCGGCGAGCGGCGAGAAGGCCGCGAGCAACGGCAACGGCGAGATTGACGAAGCCAAACCGACCAACCGCCTCAAAAAGGCAGTGGATGGTGTGGTGGTGAGTTAGTTCTTTTCCCGTCACGCGGCGCGCAGTTCGGTATGGTGCCGTCGCGTCCAGTACAGTAACATAGACCACAGCTCACTCCCGTGGACTACAGGGCGGCAAGTTGCAAAACTTGCCGCTTTTTTGTTTGTGTGATACTCTCTGGTATAGATTTTTCGGTGTAGTCAAGTGCGACAGAGTTCAGTATCATGAACTTTTCATCAGCATGGTGCAGTGCTGTGTCGTGTCGTCACCTTGGGTACAGGGCAGGAAAGTTGCTGGCGCAATTTTCCTGCCAAATTGTTTTTCGCGCCGTTTCGTAGCGTACCCCACAGTACGGTCTTCCAAAGTTGTGTGGCGTGCGTTGCAGTTGCGTATAGGGCGGATACCGTTTGTGGTATCCGCTTTTTGATTTGCAAATTCTGTTGCTTCTTGTTAATCTCTCCACAATCTCAAGTGGTCCCTGGTACAGTGTGTTTACGCATACTTGAGCTATGTACAGTAGTGTACGGGGCGGGCGATTGTGAGAACAATCGCCCGCCATTTCTCTCCGATCAGAGCCCTTCAGATATTTTTTCAGGCATCGTCCTCCGTAGTCAGCAAAAGCGGAGTACCGTTGCCTACCGTTAAGTACTGAGCGGCAAGTTGCAAAACTTGCCGCTTTTTTGTTTGTGTGATAGTATATATGTCAGTTCAGTTGAGTACGGCGAAGTTGTGTTTTGCAAAGCTAGGTAAAGCAAGGCGTGCTTCTGCGTGCGGCAGGGAAGTGCAAACTTCCCTGTCGCCGCTCCTTTGTTCTTTGTATTTTCCAGTCTAGTTCAGTGAGGTCGTGTTGTGTCCAGTCCACTCCGGTTCTGTGGAGCAACGCATCGCATCGTGTCGCGTACTGGGGTACAGGGCGGAGAAGTACAAACTTCTCCGCCATCACTTTCAATTTGTTCTCTTAGAGATTTGTCGCAGGGTGCCGCATGGTGCAATACGGTGCAGTGTTCTAGAACGCACTCACGTCCAGTGCACTTTTGCGCAGTATCCTGTAGTACCGGGCGGCAAGTCCTCGCGACTTGCCGCTTTTTTGTTTGTGTGATATACTCAGAAATCCACGTGCCGCGTTCTGATGTCCAGAAAAGTACAGTCGGCTGGGGTTTTGCGCTGTTTTGTGCCGCGTCGTCTTCTATAGGGCAGGAAAGTTGCTGGCGCAACTTTCCTGCCACATTTTTATTTTTTCCGGTGCCGTACATCAGCGCGCAGTTCCGTATCGTGCGTTCTGGTTTTGTGCGGTGCTGTTGAGTACCGGGCGGCAAGTCCTCGCGACTTGCCGCTTTTTTGTTTGTGTGGTATACTCTTTTTGATGGGGTTCAGTTCTGCGGTGTCTCGTGCGGTAGTGTCCTCATATGTTTCGCGCAGTTTCGTAGCGTAGACTGCAGGGCGGGCGATTGTGAGAACAATCGCCCGTCATTTTTTTGTGCTATTGCAACTCTACGAGTAATGTGTTAGTGTGTGTGGCGGGATACCAGTGCAAAACATTTGTTTTGTGGTGGAAGGGTTCGTTGAAAACCTATAAAAACACAAGCGGCTCACAGCCGCGCGAAAGGCAACATGCAACATCAGAAACATCTGGGCTTGCCGGAACTCATGGCAAGCTTCCCGTACCACCTTTACAAGGTAGTGCGGCCCAATCAGGAAGAGGCGCTCAAGGCGGTTGCAGAACATCGTTCTGTTACCATCGAAGCGCCGACGGGCGAAGGTAAGACCGCGATCGGATACACCGTGCTCAGGGCGACGGAAAAACAAGGAGCAAAGTCCTTATGGCTCATTACTCCCTCAAAAACCGTCGTGGGGCAAATAAAGGAAATGTTTCCGAGCGTCAAAATGGCGCTGGGGAGAAACGAGTTCCCCTGCGGATTCTACGAAAAAGACAAGAGTAAACTTACTCTGCAGACAAAAAAGGGCCATACGAAATACACGGCAGACGAAGTGCCGTGCGCATCGCTCACGACCTGCCCACATCGGGTGAGTCAGGAAACGGGAGAGGCGCACGAGAAGGGCGCGTGGCGTTGTCCATACCTGCGGCAAACCTACGAGGCGAAGGGGGGCGGTATCGTGGTTTCCACGATGGCGTTCTACCTATTTACGCATCTTTTCGGAAAGTTTGAAGCGGCGGAGGGGCTCGTCGTTGACGAGGCGCATCGGCTCGCTGATGTGATTCGCCACTGCCTCTCGTACGAAATCACCGACTACCACATCGCGCGCGCGGTGGCGCTCTTGGAGAAGATAAACGCGCCCGAAGCGGCTCTCTTGGAGGAGTTTCGGAAAAAGATGGTTCACTTCATCAAGCGCACTCCGGCGCGTTCGCGCACGCTTCTCGGCGACGAGGAAATCCGCACGCTTATGGGCATTCTGGAACGGATAGACGGCCAAGCGCTTGCCGCCTCTATTACCAAGGCGATTCAGGATGTGGAGGTAGATGTAGAGGATGAGCGCGAAACGCTCAAGCAGTTGGAGCTCATGGTGCGCGACTTGCGACGGTATATCAAATCGTTTGAGTACGCGCTTGAGAAAGGCGACCGCAAACCCCTCAATTACACCTATGCGTATTGGACAGAAGAGAAGAGGAAGAATGAGCGCACGCAGTACCGGCTGGTGGTCAAGTGTTACTACGCCGTACCGGCGGTCAAACGGCTCCTCGCGCCGACGACCGTCGCGCTCTCGGCGACCATTGGCGACAAAGATGTGTTTGGGTATGAGACCGGAATCAAGTTTCCGGTGGTCTCATTACCCTCTAGCTTCCCTTCGGATAACACGGCGCTCTTTATGCCGACCGATACGCCAAACTTGGCGGTCAAAGAGCGGCAGAAACGCGACCTCAACAAAACGCTTCGGCTGATGCTTCGCGGTGCAAAACAGTATGCGAAAAAAGGGCACCGCTCGCTCCTCATCGTCGTGTCAAATGATGAACGGGACAAGCTGGTCGCCTTCGCGCCGGAAGAGGGGATAGAAGTGGTAAGTTACGGCAACGGGGTCACGGCGAAAGACGCGGCGGCGGCGTTCAAAGCAGGGAAGGGGACGGCCCTCGTCGGTACCGAGGCAAATTATGCCGAGGGGCTGGACTTGCCGAAAGGTATCGCGCCGGTCATCTTCTACTTGCGGCCCGGATACCCCTCGCCTTACGACCCGCTCGCGGTTTTTGAAGAGCGGCGATTCAGGAACCAGCGTTGGAAGCTCTGGAACTGGCGCGTGATGATAAAGGCGCTCCAAGTGCGCGGACGCAATGTGCGAAGCGAGAAAGACATCGGGGCCATCTTCTTCATGTCGCAACAGTTTCGGCGGTTTGTGTATGGCTCGCTTCCCGAGTGGCTCCAGCTCTCGTATGTCGGCACGCTCTCTTTTGAAGAGTGCCTCGTGCGAGGAGAAAAGTTGCTTGGGGGGAAATAGTTTCTAGTAGAGTTCACTCAGCTAACGTCGCGCCTGGTCATGTCGTGCAAGGTACTGTGCAGACCAGTCCAGCTAAGTTATGTACAGAGCGGCAAGTCCTCGCGACTTGCCGCTTTTTTGTTTGTGTGATACTTTTTGGTGGAGTGCCTCGTTCGCGGAGAACAGTTGCTTGGGGGGAAATAGTTTTATCGCACCGCGGAGTGCGGTATCGTGCAGTGGCGCGACGCACTGCTGTCTACAGTCCAGTATAGAGCGGCAAGTCCTTGCGACTTGCCGCTTTTTTGTTTGTGTGATATTCTTTGGTGGAGTGCCTCGTTCGCGGAGAACAGTTGCTTGGGGGAAATAAGTTTTTGTTCCAGGGTACCGTGTCCAACGGTTTTCTAGCGTCGCGTTGTGCGAAGTTGCGTGACCTAGAGTATCCTACAGAGCGGCAAGTCCTTGCGACTTGCCGCTTTTTTGTTTGTGTGGTAGCATGATTTTCAGCGGTCTAAAAGCGTTCTTTTCAGGTACCGTTGAGTTGCGTGTTGTTCAGCGTACCGACCTCCGCTATGGGGCGAGGGAGCGCAAACTCCCTTGCCACGATTTCTTGTCCAGTGCAATCCGCCACTCTCCGGCGCAGTCCGGTAGAGTACCTTCATCTGCTCTGCAGGGCGGCGTTCGCTCCCCGCGAACGCCGCCACATTAATTTCAGTGTCCCAGCCCACGGTTCAGTCCTGTAAAATAGAGTTATGTGCAGTAGCGTGGGGTAAGATACAGTACAGAGCGGCAAGTCCTTGCGACTTGCCGCTTTTTTTGTTGCGTGCTACTATTGCTCCTTCATGTTGAAGATTCGGCTCCAGCGCGTGGGGAGAGTACACCAACCGATTTTTCGGGTGGTGGCGACTGACGCAGAGAATGCCACCAAAAGCGGCAAGTTCAAGGAGGTGCTCGGACTCTTTGACCACACCACTCATATCAAACGCGTCAACGCCGAGCGGGTGAAGTATTGGCTCTCCAAAGGCGCGCAACCCTCGGTCACGCTCCACAACTATCTGGTCTCCGAAAAAATTATTGAGGGCAAAAAGAAAAACGCGCTCCCCAAACGCCGCCCCATCGCGAAGAAAGAAGAATCAAAAACGGAAGAAAAGAAACCCGATGCTTCTGCCCCAACGGCAACTCCCGCCGAGCAACCGGTGTCTGCGTAGTTTGTCCACACTCCCATTTTCTTTTTTGCCTGCTTGTGCGCTATACTGTATAGTGTAGTACACCACGAAGGTTAGTGGGTCGAATATGTGTTACCAGACTTTTTAATTCACTTTATTTATTGTATGAAAAAAATTATTTCAACCACAGTAGTTGGATTTCTCGCTTTAGCAACCGTCGCGTTCGCGCAGAGTGATGTATCAACAACGCCCGCCCCAACGACTCCAGTGCAGAGCGATACCTCCACCGCGGGGCAGGCAGTCAAAGAACTTGAGATGCAAGCGAAGGCGCTCACTCAGGAAATGGAAGCGAAAATAAAAGCGATTCGCGAAGAATATAAAGCGAAGATAGATGCGCTTCGCAGTCAAACGAAGATGAAAGCACAGCAAACGAAAGAGACACGAAAGGCCGTGCGCGAAGAGCGGAAAGATATAAAAGATAAAGCGCAAGCTGAACGGAAAGCGATTCAAGAGCGAACACAGACGCAACTCAAAACGCTTCGCCCCAACGCGCCAGCTCCCGGCACCAAGCCCGCGACACCCGTTACTCCCGCCCCGACGCAGTAGTTTTCGTTTTTAAGCGCTCAACCATCACACGATCTCTACCTTCCAAATCAATCCGCTCGCCACCCCAGCGGAAGAAAAAAGCCAGACGCTCCTCCCGTCCCCACACCAACTCCCGCCGAGCAACCGGTGTCTGCGTAAGTAGATGGCCTTATCTTACCTGAGCCCATGTATCACCTCTACTCGAACTTTTGTAGACGCTGTTTCTGTCTGTAAGCGCGTAGACAATACTCGGCTCCGTTTTGCTAAACGAAATGTATAAGATTGTTTCTCCCCCAAAGTCCTCTGCAACCTTTTGCCACTGCGCACCAGTATCCGTGCTTTTCCCGAGGCCGCCAAGTTTTTCTGCGAACGCAAGGGCGTATCTCGGTTCGTCTGGACTAAGCGCGAAGACGCTCACTTGCCCGCCTTCGATTTCGGGAGAGAAGCTACTCCATGTATCTCCTCGGTCAGTGCTCACCATGACACCATTCTCTGTCGCCGCGTAAACAATCTCAGTTTTTTGTGGATGAGTTGAGAGCGAAAATGGCGCGATTGTTCCTTTCGTGTACTCCCACGACTTTCCTTCATCTGCGCTCCGTTGAAGCGTGCCACCGAAAAAGCCGTACACCATGCTCGGATTTGCTGCGGAGACCGCCATCGCGTGAAAGTCCACGGGACCGCCAAGTCCCGCCGACACTCTCTCCCATGACACACCCCCGTCCGTCGTCTTTTGGAAACCGAGGTTCCCGCCGCGAGCGGGGTGACCGCTACTGAAGAAGGTGTCCGCGTCTGTCGGATGTGGGCTAAAGCCCATCAAGTCATCGCGTACTTTCCCAATGCGGAATAAGTCCCGGTCATTCTTGAGCAAGAATAACCCTTCGTGCGTCGCAATGTACACCTTGCTTGCGTCCGCTTTATCAACCGCAATGCCGTGCGAATGATTGAATGAAGCCGCTGGTGTGAGAGGGTTGGGTGAACTGTTTTGCCTATTTGTTCTTGAGCTGAATATGAACAATCCAATGAGGAGAAGTGTGATGACTCCTCCAATGATGAAATAGTTTTTCTGCATAGGATTATTGGGCGAACCAATCCGCTCGCCACCCCTTCATCATTTCAATCTCGCCAGTTTGGGCAGCAATAATGTTTTTGCCGAGTGTGATAAGTTCGGGGCGTTTTGTCCCTGCAAGGAGGGCGCGAGCCATCGCGACCGCGCCTTCGTGATGAACAATCATCCCGTCAATGAACGCCTTATCCAGTTCCTCGCCTGTTTTCCCGTCCAGACCCACCATCATCCCGCTCATGGCGTCGTGCATCCCACCTGATGGAGTCATTGCCTGATTCGGCATTTTGCTTACCGCCGTGTTTGTGCCGGCGAAGTATCCAATACCAAGACCAAGTACAAGTGCAAGCACGCTGAGAACACTAACATTGTTTTTAGTTTCCATATGGAAACAAGTGTATCATACCGCTCTTAATTTTCGGTGTCTGTTTGAAAATATCCGAACGGAACTCTCTGGGCTCGGCGGGCGGAATTCCCCCCACACCCCCCTTCCGCCCGCCTCGCCTTGAACCGGAGCGGAAAGGACGATTTCAAGTTTTTCTTTGGTGGCCAGACTACTCAAATTTGAAATCGAATTTTGAGTAGTCTGCTTTTGGCAACCCCAGAATTTCCTCTACTTTATCATTCTTTTTAGTACTACCCAATCCAATCAGCACACTTTTCAAAGATTGGTGGTTTTTGAGAGGAATAAAATCGTTTGGCTGAAAGTTATTTCCGCTTACCACAATCAATTCTTCAAGATTTGTTGCCTTTAGTAAAGGTGATAAATCTGATAACCCTTTCAAGTTTTCAATCGCGATTCTCTTTAAGCTACGACATTCGCTAAGATCAGGAAGTTCCTTAACATTTTTCAAATCTTGAAGAAACAAAAATTGGAGATTTTTCAATTCAGAGATTGAGGATATATCCTCTAAACCTCTAACCATCCATAATTCGAGATACTTCAGTCCTCCAATTTTTGGGAGCAAAGAAAGATTTCTTGTTCCGCCGAGTTTTATAGCAAGCCACCAAAGTTTTTTCAAAGGAAGAAGTATCGAAAGGTCTTTGAGAGTAATTGATCTAAACGTTAATCGTTCAAGTGTTACAAGTTTTGAGATAATCTCGATATCTTTATCATGTCCTTCGATATACAGTTCATGCAGGTTTTTAAACTTCTCAAGAAAATTCAGAGAAAACTTTTTTCTAGTTTGCCCGAAACCAAAGTATTCTAAATTTTCCGGAAGGTACTCAATTCCGTCAATGCTGGCTATCTCAAACACGTCTACTTGGAAATTTTTAACAAACGGATAGTGTCGTAAAAAATTCAAGTCATGTAACCGCCCCTTTCCATAGTGCCCATAAACGCGAAAGGAAACAGTGGGGTAATTTTTAGCAAATTGTGAGAGTTTCTCGTGGTCAGTGTCTGTCAGTGGAGAACTAAATTGAATTACTCGACATTTTTCATCAAGCGGAATTAGCTGATCCTTTGTAACTGGAGATTTTATTTCCCGAATAAAAGGATAGGAATTTACATTTGGAGATTTTTTAAACAAGTTAAGCATATTCTTTATCTCAATAATTCCTCAACGGAAACGCCGAGCACTTTCGCAAGTTTAGCAATCATAACGAATTTTTTGATTTTATTCAAGAAAAGTCCGCTTCTGGCCTTACTGAATTCAAAACGGCTTGAATTTTCGGCAAAAAACGGCTGGCGAGCCCGCGTAGCGGGCGAGCCAATGACTTCATTTCCTAACTGGCGGAGGGTGTGGGATTCGAACCCACGAGACCCTTTCGGGCCTAACACATTAGCAGTGTGCTGCTTTCGGCCGCTCAGCCAACCCTCCCTTATGCGGCACTGTACCACATTTAGTGCGCAACGGTAATGGCGCGAACGCTGTGCGCGCCGCACGCCAAAAGCGTGCGGCGCGCTTCTAGGAGTGTTGCGCCGGTAGTGGTCACATCGTCCAAAAGGACCATATCACACCCCGCAACTTCTCGGGAGTTCATAACCGAAAAACAGCCGTGCAGATTTTCCATTCTCTTTTCTCTGCTCTCCGCCTTGGTTTGGCTCTCCGTTTCTTTTGTTTTTATCAATATATCCATACGAAGTTCTACCATTTCTCCGAGCGAGCGCGCCGTCTCCCGCGCGAGAAGTTCGCACTGGTTCCACCCGCGCGTGCGCAGGCGCCCCGGCGCGAGTGGGATAGGGACAAGGAGCGGCGCGCGCAACGAGACCGTTTCTGCAAGTTCGGCGAGCCAGCCAGCCAGTTCTTCAGCGAGAAGTGCGCCGAGGAGTGCGGCAACGCGGGTATTGCCGCGATATTTGACCTCCCACACCGCCCGCTTGACGAGCGGGTGCTCGTAAGGGAAAAGTGGTAATACCCACTCGCGGGGTTGTGCGGAGAGAGAAGGGACGGTGGCGCGAAACTCCTCGGGGCTCATGCGCTCTAATTGGGCAATCGCGGGTGATTGGGGGAGAAGAAGGTCCAGGAGAAAACGGAACATATGATACAATTATAGTATGCGTAATCCTTTTGCGGGAATTTTTTCTCTGTTCAGACACACACGGGGTGATGCGGCGCTTGGTGTTGATTTCGGCGCTTCCGCGCTCAAGGTAGTGCAAATCAAAAAGAAAGAAGGGCAAGCAGTGCTCGAGACCTACGGGTCGGTCGCGCTTGGTCCTTATGCGGCAAAAGGGGCGGGAAAGGCGGTACGCCTCCCAAACGAAAAACTTGCCGAAGCGCTTACAGATGTTATTCGCGAGGCGAAGGTAACCGCGAAAGAGTGTGTCGTCGCCGTGCCGATGTCAGCCGCGCTGGTCGCGGCGATCTCCGTCCCCACGCCACGCGCGCCGAATACCGATGTGGGAACACTGATCCGTCTAGAAGCACGCAAATTTGTGCCCGTGCCTCTGTCAGAAGTTGAGTTAGAGTGGACTATACTCTCTACCGAAGGAGAGAAAACCCGTGCGCTTATTACCGCAATTCATCGCGACGCGCTAGAACGAGTCCGTACAGTTGTGGCGAGTGCCGGGCTCTCACTTGTCGCATACGAGACAGAAGTGTTCTCCCTCGCGCGCGCGATTACGACGACACCCGACGAAATGATCGGTATTGTTGATATCGGCGCGGCGAGTGTCAGTATTTGTATATCTGCGGGAGGAAGGGTAGTTGACGCGCATACCTTTCCTGATGGCGCTCAAAATGCGGGAGGCGCGACACTGGAACGCGCGCTCTCGGAGACCAAAGAGGTTTTTCGGCATTTTGAAACCGAACGCTCCACCCCTGTTGCGCGAGTTGTTCTCGTTGGTGGGGGAGCGCTCCGCCCGGAGCTCCGCGCGCAAGCAGAAGGAGCGCTGGGGGTCTCGGTATCACTCGCCGACCCATTCGCGGCACTTGCCGCACCTGCATTTCTCTCCTCACTTCTCCGCGAGGCGGGTCCCGAGTTTGCCGTCTCCACCGGCGCCGCTCGGCGTGGGTTGGATGGGAAATAGGGAAAGCAAGAGTTATCCCCACTTGCCTTTTTTGCGTCGGGGGGGGGGCGTATATGATAGAGAGCATATGAAAACCTCTACACGCGCGTTGGTAGGCAGTATTATCACTCTTTCATTATTAACCGTCGGCGGCATTGCCGCCGCACAGAGCAATTTTGACGACTTCGGTGGTGGTATCTTTGATAACGAAGTGTCGGTGGATCTCAAGGTAAATGGGCAGGAGGGGCCAGTGAAGGTGGATGCAGGAAGCCGCATTGTGGTCTCATGGACCAGCGAAGGCGCCTCTCGCTGTCGCGGCAACTGGAGCAGGAATGATATTAAACCAAGCGGCACCATCTCTGGTCGCATCTCCCGCAGTGTTGTTATCAAAATTGCTTGTGTAGACCGCGAGGGCAATCGTGCTGATGATGCGGTGGTGGTTAATATTGCGGGACTTCCCGTCCTCCAGCACCAACAACCAATAAAGACACAACAAGAAACACCGCAGCGCTCCCTTTCTTCTACTCCCACACCGGCACCCATTTCTAGAAGAACCTTGCTTCAGGTTGAATTAGACAGCAACGCTCCCAGCCATAGGTTAATCAGTGCAGGTGCTACTGATGTCACGATGAATGTTTTGCGTTTGCGCGCTGTGGGAGAAGATGTTGCGGTGCAAAGTTTAGCACTTCAAATATCGGCCGTGGGTTCCAACAGTCCTTCGTCAGAAATCAGTAACGGCACTATAACTCTGTGGAAAGATAATAAGCAAGTAGGTCAAGCAATTATTATCAATGGTCGAGAAACAGCAGTCGCGAGTATAGAAAATTTACGCGATCTTGTTGTCCCGGCGGACGGTTCGGTATCTGTGGTGATTAAAACAGACATTGCACGGCAGGGAACTGCTCGATCAGGAACACCCGGCGTTCGTCTCACAGTTGACTTTGATGGAAATTCCCCAGAAACATACGCAGTGGGTTTGGTGAGTGGTCAGCGTGCAATGGTACAGGGTAGAGATACCACATCAGCGGGCGTGACGGTGTATCGTGCAATACCAACAGTCAAATACATACCTCTTCCAACAGGTTCATCCCTTACGGCTGCGTCGGATAGACCACTGTATCGTTTCTCTGTTACGGCATCTGCGGGAGATAATCATGGCTTAGGTATCCGAAAATTTACGCTCCGATTCGCCGCCGCTCCTACAAAAACCATATTGAACAACATTAATGTGCAAGTGTACTCAGATCAATGGTTTTCATCTCGTGCAACAAACGGTATTCAGACAGATGGCACCATGCAAGCAGTTGATGCGGCGTTTACCGGTGCCGATGTAGTGGTGCAGGCAGAAACACCAAATGGCGTACCGACTGCCGTCCAGATTCCGGCGGGAGGCACACGGTATTTTGAAGTTATTGGCGATGTAAGTTTGAATGGTGTAGGACCTTTCTACTCAGTTACCACTCAACTGCAAGGCGACACAACTGTTGCGTCAAACAATTTTGTATGGACGCCAAACACCTACACCACAATCACCACAGGTATATCTGATTTCTTTGGTGGCTACAGTATACCCGGGCTTCCTGCGCGCAATCTCACTCCACAAGTTTTGAGTGATAAAGCGGACGGAGGTCCTACCCCGCCACTCCCTCCCCCTCCACCTCCACCCCCCACCTCCACCACACAGCCGAGCGGTATCACCGTCGACCTCAAGGCGACTGAGATTGTTGCGGGTACACCGGGCACTGCGACTGACGGGCCGCTCACCGTGAGCACTGGCCGCACCGTGCGCCTCTCTTACACCACCACGGGCAAGATTGCAGAGTGTAAGGGTGATGTGTCGGGGTACGACACTGGCTCCACCGATGTTGTACCACCAGTGTCCAAGACCTACACCGTCTCCTGCACGCAAGACGGCGGCAGTGGTACGGCGACTGACTCGGTAAAGATTGAGGTATCTGGGTCCACAACGACCACCACAGGCGGCACTGCGACAAACCAAACCACCCCTCCCTCTCTCTCCCCCTCTGCCCCCACCATCTCCGGCACCCGAACGGCGGCGGGCGACAAACTCTACGCGGGCTCTATGTCTATCACCTCCACCATCTCTAACAGCGGCGGACCCCTCACCTCATCCGTCTCCGCCCGCTTCCAGTATTCCACCAATGGGGTCAACTGGTACGATTTCCAAGAAGTTGGCCCGATTACCACAACGCCAAAGAATGTCTCGCATAGCTGGGAGGGAGGAGTCGGCACCTTCTCTTTCCGTCTCTGCATCGGGAGCGGCACCGACAACTGCTCTTCGTCTAGCTCTATTGAGATTCTCCCGACCGCCGGCGCCTTCATCGGACTCTCCCGTGAACTCGCCAGTGTGGGTGTACCCGATACCGCCGTGTGGGAGTTTGTGAAGCGGTGGTTGGGGAGGTAAGTGGAAAAGTGGGTAGTTGGTGATAAGTAGTATGTAGTATAATAAGGTGCGTGGACTATCAACTCCCCCCATCATTCATTCCACAAAAAACAGCCGTTGCAGAAGCCGCGGGCGCGCGGCATGCACGGGCGAGCGTATGGAGTATCGCGAGTATCTCCCTTTTTGTTTTCTCACTCCTCGCCGCGCTAGGCGTGTTTGCGTATCAAAAGGGGCTTGTGCGTTCACTCACCAAACTCAATGCCGACTTGGTGGCGGCACGCGCGGCATTTGAGCCCGCCTTCATCGCCGAGCTCGCCGCGATGGACCGGCGACTCCGCGCGGCACGCGAGCTCCTCGCGGGGCATCGCAGCGTCTCACCCCTCTTCTCGCTTCTAGAAAAGGAAACCCTCGCTACGGTGCGTTGGAACAGTTTTGCCTTCACCGAAGGCGCTGAAGGAGAAGCAAAATTAGAACTGCAGGGCGAGGCGGCGGGGTTTAACGCGGTCGCGCTCCAGTCGGATGTTTTTAGCCGTCAGAGACACTTTACTAACCCGGTTTTTGCCGACTTTGATGTGGACAAAAGCGGGACGGTGCACTTTCGCTTCACCACTTCGGTGTCGTCAGAATTTATCCGTTATCGGACACACCTCGCAGAAATAAAAGTGACGGCGCCAGACGCGGCATCGCCGCAAACGGCGGGTGCAGGTGTGTTGCCACCGGCAGAGAAGACCCCCGCCAAACCGCCGGTAGAGAGCGACGGCTTCGGCGACGGCGATATCATTTTTTAAACCATTATGCGCGGCAACTTTCTCATTCCACTCGCCTCTCTCGCGCTCGCCGTCGCGCTCACGCTCCTCTTTACTCTGCCCCGTTGGAACGGGGCGAGCGGCGCGCCCGCGTTCGCGGCAATGAGCGTTACTGAGCTCAAACGCGAACGGGCGGTATATCAAGAAGCGTTTGACAAAATGCGCGAGATAGAACTCGCGCGCACCGGACTCGCGGCAAAATACAACAAGGTAAGCGAGGAGGACCGCGAGCGTCTGCTCACGGTGGTCGGCGACCACCCTGACTCGGTGCGGATGGTGCTCGATATTGAAAACCGGGCACGGGCGCGCGGGCTCAAATTGCGGAGCGTCTCGGCAAGTGCGGAGACAGGGGGCGCGAGAGAACACGAGAGTGATGCGGAGCCAATTCTCTTCTCCTTCAGTGCCGTCGGACCCTACACCGCATTCGTGCCGTTCCTCGCTGACCTAGAGGCGAGCGTCCGCCTTGCAGACATTGAATCGGTTGATTTTGAATCCAAAAAAGAAGGGGAGTATGTGTATAGCGTGTCGCTCTCGTTTTATCAGCTCAAAAAAGAAGGGGCGGATGAATAAACGTATGGCAAGCATTTTCCAAAACAAACGAGTACTCGCGCTCATCGCCGTGTTTGCGCTCATCGCCGTGCTCCTAGTCGCATGGGGCGGGGGAGGCGCGCCTACCACTCTACCCTCCACTACCACGCCACTTATTTCTGTTTCTCCCGCGCCCGACGAAGGGGCATCAGCCGCGCTCGGGCAGGACTTGCTTGCTGCGCTCGCGCTCTTGCGCACTCTCCAATTGGATACCGCTCTATTTTCTGACCCCGCGTTTAGAAGCTTGTCGGATTGGGGAAAAGATATTCCGCCCCAACCAGTCGGTCGGCGCAATCCGTTTGCGCCGCTCGGCAACCAAGCCCCTACAACGCCAACGAGAACAGGAGCAGGAAAAGGTGCTACCACGACCACGGGTACTGCGGGTGCCGCGGCGGCACCCGCGGCGGTAGCTCCCATTCCCGACAATGAGCCCGTATGGGATTTTTCTGATATCGACTTTTCGTTTTAGAATATTCGTATGGAACAAAGCAACATTCCCAAACGCAGTCTAGAAGGGCAGGATGTCCCGCTCGAGATTTTGCAATTTATTCCGGAAGAATCCGCCTCGCACTATCGTTTCGTCCCTATTGGACAGAAAAATGGTGTGCTTGAAATCGGCATCACCAATCCCGAAAACCTGGAAGCGCGCGACGCGCTCCAATTTCTGGCGGGAAAGGAGGGCGTACCCTACAAACTTTTTACTATTTCTGATGAGGATTTTGAACGCGTCATTGGCTCCTATCGGTCGTTGGGCGGCGAAGTCACCAAAGCGCTCACGGAATTGGAAGGAGAATCGGAGAAAGAAGTAGAACTCGGTCCTGCACTCAAGGAAGCGGAAACCAAAATCGTAGAAGATGCGCCCGTTACTAAAATTGTCGCCACTATTCTCCATTATGCAACCGAAGGCAACGCCTCGGATATACATGTGGAGCCGCAGGAAGACCGAGTGCGGGTGCGTTTCCGTGTAGACGGCGCGCTCTCAACCAGCTTAACCCTCCCGGCAAAAGTGCATGCCGCAACGGTCGCACGCATCAAAATACTCTCCAACATTCGCCTCGACGAAAAACGCAAACCCCAAGACGGGCGATTTAGCGCGCGCATTACGGGACGGCGGATTGATTTTCGTGTGTCCACTTTTCCTTCGTACTATGGCGAGAAAGTGGTAATGCGTATTCTGGATACTCAAAAAGGAGTCAAACCGCTCTCCGAAATGGGACTCTCGGCGCACAATGTAGAATTTGTTCGCCGCTCCCTCAAACGCCCGTATGGTTTAGTCCTTCTTTCAGGACCGACGGGGAGTGGGAAATCCACGACGCTCTACGCGATGCTCAACGAGTTGGACCGCGAGACACGCAATGTGCTCTCGCTTGAAGACCCGGTGGAATACACTATTCCCGGAGTAAGTCAATCGCAGGTGCGGCCTGAAATCGGTTATTCGTTCGCGACGGGGCTACGAAGCACCCTCCGCCAAGACCCAGATATCATCATGGTCGGCGAGATACGCGACAAGGAGACCGCGCAACTGGCGGTACAAGCGGCGCTCACGGGGCACCTCGTCTTCTCCACCATCCACACCAACAATGCGGCGGGGGTCGTGCCGCGCTTGGTAGATATGGGCGTCGACCCCTTTTTGCTTGCGCCAACCATTGCACTCATGATCGCCCAACGACTTGTTGGATTAGTCGCGCCCGGCACGGGGAAACCCCACCCCATAGAAGGGAGTGTGTCGGCGGCGCTTGAGCGTGCTTTTGAAGGATTGAGCGCAGAGGCGCGAAAGGAGATTCCACAGGCAGAGGAAGTGCTTTTCATGGAACCAACCGAGGAGTATCCGCGGGGAGTGAAGGGGAGAGCGGCAGTCTTTGAAATGATAGAAATGAATCGAGAACTAGAACGAGTGATTCTCGCACGGCCTACTGAAGAAGCGATTATGAAAGTGGCGCGCGCACAGGGAATGCTTACCATGCGCGAAGACGCAATCTGCAAAGCGCTCCGCAAAGAAATCCCCTGGGAGGAGGTGAATAAACTTTAATCAATAAAAAGTGTATGGAACAGAAACAAGAAACAATTTTGATTGTAGACGATGACAAGTTTTTGGTGAATCTTTACCAGAAAAAGTTCACGGCGGATGGGTGGGAAACAGAGACCGCTCTCTCGGCGAACGAGGCCCTGCAGAAATTGCGCAACGGGTTTTCTCCCGCCGCTATTCTCTTTGATATCGTGATGCCGGGGGTTGACGGCGCGGCGTTCCTCGCCGCACTCAAAAAAGAGAAGTTGGGAGAAGGCACCGCGCTCATTGCCCTCACCAACCAGAGTGACCAAGCGACGATTGAGAAAATAAAGGGACTTGGGGTAGCGGGGTACATCGTCAAGGCATCCTCAGTGCCCTCCGAAGTCGTTGAGCTCGTCAAAGGACTGGTGGAAAAGCGATGAGGGAGATGTGGTATGCTTAACCACATGACTATTCGTAACATAACAATTGCAATTTCTAATTTTCTCTTTGCGGGAATGTCGTTTTTTGTTTACGCACAAGGAAACGTGGACTTTCCCCCCAATGAGAATATTTTTGACGATGATCTCTCGGTTGATTTAAAGGTGAACGGAAACGACGGTCCGGTGAAGATTGTCGTTGGAGACCAGATTACAATTAGTTGGGAAAGCGAGGGCGCGAAGCGCTGTCGCGGCAGTTGGTCAAAGAAAGACCTGCCCCTCAAAGGTAGGGTAACTGGACGCTTGAACCGCTCGCTTACCGGTGTACTCACTATCCGCTTTGCCTGCATTGACACTGACGGCAACCGCAAAGACGACTCTGTGACTCTTAACATAAACTCACAACCAACCCTTACTTCTCCACCATCTCCGCCTTCTTCCGAGAAGCCAACTATCATCTCTTCGTGCGGAGAAATTACAAAGGGCGGGAGATATATGTTAAACAGAAATTTGAGCACAGAAAAGGATGTATGCCTTGATATACATGATACTCGTGATATACATCTTGACTGCAACAACTTTATAGTCACGGGTCTTTTTGACAGTATCAAGATTACGAATGTGCAAGATTTCTCAATAAAGTTTTGTCAAATCAAAGCCACTGGAGGATTGAATGCTCTCAGTATCTCAAAAGCAACAAAGGGTAACATACAAAACAACGAGTTTCCTCAAGGACAGATAGCGATCTCAGATTCCTCAAGATTGAATATTGGTCATAATAATATCTCTACCGCTCTTATAGAATTCTTTTCATCTTTCAACACTATCCACCACAATATTTTTACAGACACTTCTCTAAAGGGTGTTGCGGGTCTTATATCTTCCGCATACGGTTCAAACAACAGAATAGAAAACAATACGATTGACGGTAAATCGGACGGCGTATTTAAATTTCCCTACGAAAATAATAACGGTGCAGACGATGGTATAGTAGTCACTTACGAAACAGGCGACGCCATATCGGGCAACATCATAAAAAATGTGTGGGATTGCGGCATTGAAAATACTGGATACCTTTTTGACTCAACTATAGACCATAATGAGATAACGAATGCGGGTGTATGTGGCATTGGCGGGTGGATCGTAAATAGTTGGAGGAACAATCAGGTTACCAACAATATTGTTACTAACTCACCGCGATTGTTTTATTTTTATAGAATATCTGGTTTTAGTTCTTCTAACACCGATATGGCTGGTCGCGTACTCTTTCCTCTAGAGACGAAGATTTATTTCCTCAATAATCAGTTTAAAGATAACAAAATCTCAAAAAAGAGACTGGGTACCGAGAAAATATCCTACATACATATGCTTCAAGCACGGAATGTGAATAAAGAAGAAAGAAATCCAGCTACAGAAGATTTCGTCACTGGAAACAACTTTTTTACCAATAATGACTTTACTTCGGACACTGATGCTCCTGTGTTTATACCTCCTTCAATGGTGGTTGACGGTGGCGGGAATACTTGCGGTAAATCATCAGACCTCAATTACCCACTCGCGTGCGGGAGGTAGTGGGGAGCGAAGGTTTGGTTTTGGCAGAGTGAGTAAGATGGAGATTGCCGTTCGTTTATGGTACGATGTGTATATGACTTTTGGAGAGAAAACAATCATAGCAGAGATTATGGGGCGGCATAAAGTGGCTGTCGGTTATGTCTTTGGTTCAGCGGTGCGCGGAACGAGAGGCCCTCATTCTGATATAGATGTGGCAGTGTTGTTTGATGATGCTCTTGCGCAAAAAGAGCAGGGTAAAGAAAAAATGGCGCTTGCGCACGAAATCGCAGAGGCGTGTCGCACCGAGAGCGCAGATGTCATCAACCTTGCAACCGCCTCTGATCCGCTCGTGAAGTACACGGCTGTTTTCTCGGGTACGCTCGTGTATGAAAAAGATGCGGCGGTGCGCAGGATGGTGGAGCAAAACATAGTGCGCGAGTACGAAAATACCCGCGAGTTGCGCCGCATCGCTCAATCAGTTATGTATCAGCAACTCAAAGACGGCTCGTTCGGACGAGCCCTTCACCTTGCATGAAATTGTACGAACACGAATCAGTGGACAATAAATTGTTCAGACTCAAGGAGATTTCTAAAATCCTTGATGAAATGCGCGCGGTCTCTCGCGAGGACTTTGTGAAAGAGGTGCGGACTCACAGTGCGGCAATGTTTAATCTGCTTATCGGTATTACCATTATCTTAGATATTGGGCAGCATATCTTATCACATGGTGCCCAGCGAACCGCGCGCAACTACAAAGAGGTTATCCGTATGCTCGGAGAAGAAAAAATTGTGCCTGCCGCTTTCGCCAGAGAACATGAAAATATGCCTTCATTCCGCAATATGCTTGTCCACGAGTATGACAAAATTGACCTTGCTCTCGTGTACGATTACATCCAAAATTCGCCGCAAACTTTTCAAAAATTCGCCGCGGCTTTTGTATCGTATATGAATAAAATAAAAGAAAGTGGCAGTGTATAAAAAATCCCCACTCACGAGCGCAATCGGAGTGGGGAGTGGGGAAGGTGAGCGTTAGGGTTTAGTCATAACAATTTCGTGCCGCTGACTGGCAACCGCATCCATCCAGCCGCCCTTTTGGATTGCTTCTTTTGAAGAACTTGCGTACACATAATATACGAGTTTTCCATTTTTAAATTGAGCCCATGAAGTGCCGATGTAATAGCCATTGGTAAAGTGCGGCTCAATACGGCTTTTGTGCCCAAATGTTTTGAAAAACGCAGCACCGTTGCTTCGGGCTAAGCTACCGTATTGCCTACCCATCTCGGCAAGCAAAGGGCGCAACACCTCCTCATTTGCGCTGTTATCTATCCAAAAACCGTCTTCCGGAATTACCACCTGTTTTGCAAAATAGAGCGGCAAGTAAATACCGAGTGTCCAGGTAACGAGCACAGTGCTCGTTATGGCGCTCACGAGAAGAAACAACTCGAATTTTTTCATAAGAACTTTCGGGGGTTGAATTATCCACTCCGCACAATAGTCCCCTCTATCCACTTTGTCAATCGCGGCGGTGCGTTATACTAGAGAGCAATGGCTGCCGACTATACCAAAGAACTGGAGGGGCTTGCAGAGTATGTTTTGAAAGAGGGCGCCTCCGATCTACACCTCTCTGAGGGCAAGCCGCCCACAGTGCGCATCAACGGCAACCTCTTTCCTCTTGAGAAACAAGCGAAGCTCACCCACGCCGACGGCGAGGGGTTTGCAAAAGTGCTCTTGAAACCAAAAGATGTGGAGCGGTTTTTTGCCGACCGCGAGGTTGATGTGTCTTGGGAATACGCCGATAAAGCGCGTTTCCGTGTCAACGGCTACTTCCAACAGGGCGGCATCGCTTTTGCCATGCGCCTCATTCCACACACCATTCGCACCATCACGGAACTCAATCTACCTCCTATACTCGAGAGTTTTACCAAAAAACAGCAAGGGTTCTTTCTGGTCGTCGGGCCCATCGGCTCGGGTAAATCAACCACACTCGCCGCACTCATCGACCTTATCAACGAAACGCGCACCGAGCACATTATGACGATTGAGGACCCGATAGAATATGTCTACGAACCAAAAAAGTCGGTGATAGACCAGCGCGAGGTGCGGCTTGATACGAAGGATTTTCGCACCGCGCTCACCTCGCTTTTCCGTCAGGATATTGATATTGCGCTTGTCGGCGAGATGCGAGATATAGAAACGATTGCGGCGGCCGTGACAGCCGCGGAGACGGGGCACCTCGTGTTTTCGACGCTTCATACAAACAATGCGGCGCAAACAATAGATCGCATCATTGATGTTTTTCCTTCCGGGCAACAAGAACAAATTCGCTTGCAACTCGCGGGTTCGCTCACGGGCATTTTCTCCCAACGCCTTGTCCCGCGCGTGTCGGGTGGTCGTGTTCCCGCATACGAATTGCTTATCTCCAACGCAGCGGTGGCGAACCTTATCCGCGAGAAACGCACGCACGAGATTCAGACGGTAATTCAAACCGGCGCGGAGCAGGGAATGATCGATATGGACCGCTCGCTCGCCGAACTGGTCCGCCGCGGCGAGATCGCCCCCGAAACCGCCTTCTCCTATTCGCTCCATCCATCGGTTTTGGAACGCCTCCTCTAAAAAAATGCTTTTCACCTACAAAGCGCTGGAGCGGGGCGGGGCGGTGCAAACGGGCGCGATAGAAGCGCTCTCGCGTGAGAGCGCGCTTGACTCGCTTCAACGCCGCGGACTCACGATTACTGCGCTCACGGAGGCATCGGCGGGGCCAATGCTCGGTAAACGACTTTCTCTTTTTGAACATGTCAAAACACGCGATGTGGTACTTCTCTCGCGCGAGCTCGCCACCCTCTTTACCGCACAGGTCTCCGCTCTCCGCGTGTTTCGGCTCCTCTCGGGCGAAGTAGAAAGCGCGGCGCTCCGCGAAGCGCTGACCGCCGTTGCCGATGATGTACAAGGCGGTGCCTCTATCTCACGCGCACTGGGACGGCACCCCCATATCTTTTCAAATTTTTATGTCAGTATGGTGCGCGCGGGCGAGGAAGCGGGCAAACTCTCCGAGAGTTTTTCCTTCCTCGCCGACCATTTGGAACGCAACTTTGAAGTTACGACAAAGGCGAAAAATGCGCTCATTTATCCCGTGTTCGTCGTGGCAACTTTTGTAGGTGTAATGATTCTCATGCTCACCACCGTTATTCCGCAACTCGCGCAAGTGATTACCGAGTCGGGGCGTGAGGTGCCGATTTATACGCGTATCGTGATCTCTGTATCCGATTTTTTCGTTGCCTACGGCATTCTCTTATTCGCACTCGCGGTGGGAGGCGGATTTGTCTTTTGGCGATGGGTCAAGACCGATGCGGGGCATTTCGCTTTTGACGCACTACTCCTCTCTATCCCGCATCTCGGCAATTTACTCCGCAAACTCTATCTCTCGCGCGTCGCTGACAACCTCAACACGATGCTCTCTGCGGCGATTCCGATTGTGCGCGCCATAGAGATCACACGCGATGTGGTCGGGAGCCCCGTCTACGCGCGCGTACTGACCGAGGCGGCAGAAGATGTGAAAAGCGGCCGCGCACTCTCCGATTCTTTAGGCAAACATCGCGAGTTCCCCGGTATTATGGTCGCGATGGTCAAAGTCGGCGAAGAAGCGGGCGAAGTGGGGAATATTCTAGATACGCTCTCCAGGTTTTATCGGCGCGAGGTAACCGCCGCCGTAGATACGCTGGTGGGTCTCATTGAGCCCATACTCATTGTCGGCCTCGGACTCGGCGTTGGCATCCTCCTCGCCGCCGTCCTCATCCCCATTTACAGCATTTCTGCGAGTATTTGATTATCCACACCCTAGTGAGAAGGGGGGTTGCAGAGGAAAAATGGGGGAGTATACTAACGGGAACTATTATTTATTTTTATATTGCCTATGTTTATTGCGAAAAGGCGCGGGTTCACGCTCATTGAGCTCTTGGTGGTCATCGCGATTATCGGTATTCTCTCGTCGGTCGTAGTAGCGTCGCTCAACAGCGCGCGCAAAAAGGCGCGTGACGCGCGGCGGGTAGATGAAGTCAAACAAATCCAACTTGCGCTTGACCTTTATTACGACGCAAACGGCGGCAAGTATCCGCAAGCGCTTACCGCCCTTGCACCAACTTATATTCCTGTCGTACCCGTACCACCGGCGGGCGCGAGCGATACAGCATACAAATATGTTCCGCTCTCCAGTTGCACTTCATACCATCTCGGAGTCACGCTTGAGGATGTGAATATTGCTACTGAGAATGATGACGACTCTGGAGCGGGGACAGCTGCGACTGGGTGTCCGGGTGGAGGAACTCTCGGATCTGATTTCTCTGGTGTCGATCCTGTTTACGCAGTTAAGCCGTAATGGCGTGGGAAATTGTTGCACTTGTTTTTCTCCTCGGCGCGTCTATCGGGAGCTTCATCAATGCGTGGAGCTTTCGGGCACTGGTGTCGCATCGTTCTCTTCTTTCACCTTCAGCATGCAATGCATGCAGCAGGCGACTTGCATGGTATGAACTCTTTCCTCTCGCGAGCTTCCTCGTGTTACGGGGGAAGTGCCGCTCATGCTCTGTATCGCTCTCGCTTCAGTACCCACTTGTAGAACTCCTCACCGGCATTGTTTTTGTTTTGATCTGGTACCATTTTTCGGTACATGATTTCTCCTCTCTGGCTACTCACTACTCACTACTCACTACTCACTGGCTTTTCTGGAGCATTATTATCGCTCTCTCGATATACGATTTTCGTACCACCATTATTCCGGATCATCTTACACTTGCCGCCGGCGCACTCGCCTTCGCGCTCCATCCCGAAAATCTTTTTGCGGGGTTGTTGCTCGCCGCACCACTCGCCGCCTTCTGGCTCTTCTCGCGCGGTCGGTGGATGGGTCTCGGGGACGCGAAATTGCAACTGGGGCTTGGGTTTTTGCTGGGAACTTCGATCGGATTCGCGGGTATGCTCTTTGGGTTTTGGCTCGGCGCGCTCGCCGGGCTCGCGCTTATGATTATGGGTCGGGCGGGTATGAAAACCGAAGTGCCCTTCGGCCCCTTTCTCGCGCTCGGCGCATTCCTCGCGTGGGTACTCCAATTTGATATGATAGGGTTGATATGAAACGCGAGCAAAGTCCTGTGGACGAACATTGCACAGCCCGACGGGGCGAGCATAGCAAAAAATCAGCAGATTTTTATGCGTGTTCGGACGCGGGAGCTTTGCGAGCGTTTTATTCGCGCGGATTTTCTTTGATGGAGATGCTCATTGTGGTCGCGCTCTTTACCGTTATCACCGGCGCCGCGCTGATGAACCATGGTCGGTTTGGCGAAGGAATCCTCGCTACCAATCTCGCCTACGACATCGCGCTCTCGCTCCGCGAGGCGCAATCTTACGGCCTCTCGGTACGCGAGGCCGCCCCTGGAACGGGACTCTTTGATGTCGGATACGGCGTACATTTTTTTGATAACACTTTCTTTGTTTTCTTTGCCGACCGCAACAGCAATCGCCGTTATGATGGTACGAGTATAAACGATGTGTGCCTAGCAGACACCGAGTGCGTCAAGGTGTACCGCCTAGAACGGGGAAGTTCCATTAGCTCGTTTTGCAGCGCTGTTCTTGCAACCTCTGTTTTAGAATGTCGTGTTTTCCCGCCACGCTTTGAGAATGACCCGCCCACAGATACCACCATTTCGTTCCTCGATATCTCGTTCAAACGCCCCCTCCCAGACGCATTCATGCGCACCGACCTCAACAGCAATAACGCGGAACGCTATCGAAGTGCGCAGGTGCGCATTGTATCGCCTCGCGGCAAAGAACGACGCACGATAGAAGTGTTCCAAACCGGACAAATATCAATCCGATGAAACGAGGATTTACATTAGTAGAGATGATCATGGCGGTAGCGGTCTTTACCGTTATCGCACTGATTGCCGCCGGTGCTCTCCTCACGGTCGCCGATGCCAACCGCAAAGCGCAGGCGTTCAAGTCGGTCATCAATAACCTTAATTTTGCGTTGGAATCGGTCGCGCGCACCCTCCGCACCGGCTCGGGATACTCCACAAGCGGCTATGTGCGCGGCGCGTGCCGGAGTGGGTTTACCACCGGTATTACCTTTACCTCGCAGGCGGGTAATAGTACTTCCTACTTTCTCTCTGGCTCACAAATCATCCGCCAGGTGTCGGGCGGCGGCAACATTGGCGTCACAGCGCCAGAAATCCAAATAGAGCGTTTCTGCTTGCAAATAGCGGGGACACCAGTGAACGACGACGGGCAACCGCGCGCGCTCCTCTTGGTCGGTGGCCGTGTGCGCGCGGGAACAAAACTGGAATCGCGCTTTGATGTCCAGACCTTTATTACCCAACGCCTTTTGGATAGCTAATATGCGCGGCTTCTCTCTCATCGAAACACTGGTGGCAGTGGTGATACTCGTGAGCGTGATGGTCGGTCCATTGACGCTTGCGCAACGAAGTATGCGTTCGGCGGCGTACGCGCGCGATCAGGTAGTGGCGGGGTTTCTCGCGGAGGAAGCAATAGAATATATCCGCGCTATGCGCGACGGCAATAAGTATGAGGGGCGCAACTGGCTTCGTTCTTTTGATGATTGTATCGGCAATAATATGTGTACGGTTGACGCCACTCAAGATCGCAATGAGGCAATTGACAATTGTCGCCAAACGGGGCGTGCAGGACCGCTCTACTCCAGTCGGTGTGACCCTCTGCGTTTTCACAAGGACAGCGGAAGATACGGGTACAGTGGAAACAATGCATGGGAGGAAACGCGATTTGTGCGTGAGGTGAATATCAAAACCATTCCCGACGGTGACGACGAGAACGACCGTGAGGCGAAAATAGAAGTGCGCGTGGTATGGCAAATGGCGAACTTCCCTATACGAGAGGTAGTGGTACGCGAGTATATATATGACTGGTAAATACAAACGCGGATTTACTTTGTTGTTTGCGTCGCTCGTGGGGACGCTCCTTTTGGCGCTCGGGATTGCAACATTCAATATCGTGTTGCGTGAAATTAATCTTTCGTCCACCGCGCGCGAATCGCACATTGCGTTCTACGGCGCCGACTCAGGGTGGGAGTGCGCATTTTATTGGGACCGACAAAAAGCGTTTGCAACTTCTACCAACCCGGGGGGGTCTGCAACCATTCGATGTCGCGAGACGGATATTCCAGTCACCGTGTCGCGTGCGCCCACCACCGCAACTTCCAATTTCCGTCTCCCGCTTGATGGAACCGCCTGCGCGGATGTCGTAATCCAAAAAACCGACCCGGAGGGCGACAAAATCTCCGCGACCGTCATAGAATCCCGCGGCCGCAACGATTGCACCAATACCCCCATCCGCACACGCGTGGAACGCGCTATTCGGGTAAAATACTAAACATATGCCGACAATCAAACAAGAAGTGCGAGAGCGGGTAGAAAAATTGAAGGAGGCAATAGAGAAATATCGCTACGAGTACCATGTGCTGGATCGCTCTAGTATCTCGCCCGAGGCATTGGATTCGCTCAAGCGCGAGTTGGTAGAGCTAGAGACCACATATCCCGCATTACTGACCCCCGACTCACCCTCACAGAGAATAGGCGGTGCACCTTTGCCCGCCTTCAAAAAGGTCACGCATAAAGTTGCGCAATGGTCATTCAACGATGCATTTACCCCAGACGATATGCGCGAATTTGATGCGCGGGTGCGGCGATTTCTCGGGGGTAATATCTCACCCACCTATACCTGCGAACACAAAATTGACGGGCTGAAGATTGTTTTGGAATATGAAAAAGGGGTTCTCAAAACCGCCGCGACGCGCGGCGATGGTTCTATCGGCGAAGAGGTAACAGAAAATGTCAAAACGATTGAGTCAATACCCTTGCGCCTCACCGAACCAGTGTCGGTTATTGTAGAAGGAGAAATATGGCTCAAAAAAAGCACGCTCGCCGAGCTCAACCGCGAACGCGTCGCTCGTAGCGAAGAGCCATTCGCTAACCCGCGAAATGTTGCGGCGGGCTCTATCAGGCAATTGGACCCCAAAATTGCCGCCTCGCGGCGGCTGGATTCATTCATTTACGACCTCGCATGGTCGGCGGAGCCGCCTCCACCTACCCAACACGAAGAGCTCGCGTATGTGCAGAAATTGGGGTTCAAGGTCAACCGCCACTTCTTGCACTGCGTCACCATAGAGGAAGTAATTGCATACTGGCAAAAGTGGGAAAAGAGAAAAGATACGGAGGAATATTGGATGGATGGGGTGGTCGTCAAGGTAGACGAGCGCGTGTTTCAAGAGACACTCGGATACACCGGCAAGGCGCCGCGATGGGGGATTGCATTCAAATTTGCCGCTGAGCAAGTTACCACACAGATAAAGGATATTGTATTCCAAATCGGGCGCACAGGAGTAGTAACTCCGGTTGCACATCTCGTGCCGGTGCGCGTCGCCGGGTCGCTCGTTTCGCGCGCGACACTGCATAACGAAGATGAGATCAAACGGCTGGATGTGCGTATCGGCGACACCGTGGTGCTTCAAAAAGCGGGCGATGTGATTCCCGATATTGTATCGGTAGTACAGGATATGCGGACGGGAAAAGAAAAGCCGTTTGTGTGGCCAAAAAAAATTCCCGAGTGCGGCGAGGACGGACGCATTGAGCGAATAGAAGGGGAGGCAGCGTGGCGATGTGTAAATAAAAACTCTGCCGCCGCGCATCGGCGCAAGCTCTATCATTTCGCCTCCAAACACGCCTTTGACATCGCGCACCTGGGTCCCAAAAACATTGACGCGCTGGTAGAGGCGGGATTGGTCGCACATTACGATGATTTCTTTACCCTTACGCGGGGCGATGTGGTGGCACTCCCGCGCTTTGCGGACAAGTCGGCGGATAACTTACTCGCCGCCATAGAAAGAGCACGACGCGTTTCATTCGCGCGCTTTCTCGTCGCGCTCTCTATTCCGCAAGTAGGTGCGGAAACCGCAGAGGATGTAGTACGACATTTCAAAACACTTGAAAAATTACACAGCGCCTCGTTTGAGGAGTTGGAGAAAATAATAGGTGTAGGACCGGTAGTCGCGCGCACGGTTGTAGAGTGGTTCGCGGACACAGAGAACCGCCACACTATTGCGCGGTTGCTTAAGTATGTCCGTATTGAGCGAGTCGCTCCGGCGAGCACGATGCAAAAATTGGCAGGGAAATCTTTTGTAATCACCGGCACACTCGCCTTGTTAAGCCGCGACGAAGCGAAGATGAAAATAAAAATGCTTGGTGGGAATGTCTCGGAGTCCGTTTCTAAAAAAACCTCATACCTCATTGCGGGCGAAAACCCGGGCTCTAAACTTGAGAAAGCAAAAACACTCGGCATCAAGATTCTCTCCGAAAAAGAGCTTGTGGGTATGCTTTGACTGCACCTATCTAAAATTACCAATAATCCACGATCGTGTACTAACGGTTATTGGTTAAGAGAGATGAAAAAACTTTTTGATGTGTGCTTCATTGTCTAGGTGATGCGCGCGCATAAAGCGAACATAGGGGCGGATGTCACCAAGTTCTATCAAGAATTCAACTTCGTCGCGACACTCAAAGGGGTGCACCCACACCGATTTTTGCAGTTCATGGAATCCAAGATTGAATAAGCGCGTACGGAGCGAATCTCGCGCGTCCCGTTTTTCTTCGGGTATATCAAAAAGTACCACCCGCCACTCGCCGTCCCACATGGTAGGTACGATTATTTTCATTTCTCCAAGGTTGTAGGTTAGCGCACGCTTTTTTCCTTTTTCACTCAAAACCATAGTCATTGTTCCATCTGCGTTTTTGCGCGCTTCAATAAGTTTTGACGCATACAAAGCGGTGAGAGCACGCTCCGCGTGCTGTTTGTTGATTGCTTTCCACTCTATATGCATTGCGCGGATAATTTTCCACGAAGTTCGTGGAGAACCGGAACAGCCAAGCGCCAATCCGCCGAGTAACAGGAGAAGTATCTTCCGCTGCATTGCGCCAACGCGATGTCCACTCCTGTAGTGTTCTTTTCTTTCCCGTTTTTGTTTTTGGTATACCATATCCTTTCCATCTTACCATTAAGCCACGATCGTGTGTTAACGGTAAGTAGGGATAAAAGAAAACCCGCGGCCTTTCGATCGCGGGGCAGTACAAAAAACGGGGAAAAGGTTCTTGTTCTGTCCTATGTCCCGATTGCTCGGGAGAGGTTCAATTACCCTTTTCCGGGGCTTTGGTACCAGTGATGGAGCACGAACTCCACCCGAACATACTGCCGATGAGATCGGGCAGTAGTTCTAGGATAAACTGCTCCAACTCTTCGGCGGGAATGCCGACCTCCTTGGAAAGTACGCCGAGTTGTCGGCGCATCTCGTCGTGAGATCGGATAGGAAAACGCTCTTCTTGCACTTTGTGTTTGAAGAGCAGATACCCTATCTCATGTTTTCGTTCTTTAGTTAGTTGGTCCATACGGACCTCCTTCTTTTTAGAACTTCCCGCAGTGCCGTGCGGACGCGGGGAATTTACTCTCGTTCAACTCCGCGGTCAAGTGTACCATACACTAGTGTATCATGTCAATCGTTTTGTGCGGAAGTAAAAGAGCGTACAATAACACTATGTACCCGAGCGAGAAGGTGCGAGTGGGAGTGCTCCGTGGGGGAATGGGGAGTGAGTACGAGGTATCGCTCAAAACAGGCGCGACAGCGCTTGCACACATTCCGCGCGAACGCTATGAAGTGCATGATATTTTCATAGACCGCTCGCTCGCGTGGCATCTCCACGGGTGTGTTCGTTCTCCCGCAACTATATTGCGGCAAATGGATGTGGTATGGAACGCGCTTCACGGCGAGTGGGGTGAGGACGGAGGCGTCCAAGAAGTGCTCGATGCACACGGTGCGCGCTACACCGGCTCAGACGCACCGGCATCTCGACGCACAATGCAGAAAGCGTTTACTAAGGCGGCACTTGCGGCACAGGGTATCAAAACACCCGTGTGGAGGGTGCTGTACCGCGCCGATGGGAACGAAGTGGCGCTCGCGGCAGAACTCTATCGCTCATTTCCTCAATCCTCAATCGTCAAACCGCTCTCTGCCGGTTCATCAGTGGGGGTTTCTATTGCGCGGAGCGCGCGCGAGCTCGCCAACGCGCTCGCGCGCGCTTTCGCTGTCTCCGAAACCGCCCTTATAGAAGAATATATTGCAGGTAAGGAAGCGACGGTGGGGGTAGTGCAGGATTTTCGGGGGCAAGAGGCATACCCGCTCCTACCTATTGAGATTGTTCCTGCCGCCGGTGCATTATTTTTTGATTATGGGGCGAAGTATGGCGGTGCGTCAGAAGAGATCTGCCCGGGAAAGTTTACTAAAGAGGAAAGCGAAGAATTACAAAAAACGGCGGCGATGGCGCACACGCTTCTTGGTCTACGACATTACTCGCGTTCCGATTTCATCGTCCATCCCCGCCGCGGCATTTACTTTTTGGAAATCAATTCTCTGCCGGGGCTTACGAACGAATCGCTTCTCCCTAAAGCGCTCCGCGCCGTTGGAACTGACCTTCCCGACTTCTTCTCCCATGTGCTAGAGTTGGCTTTGTCGGGCCATTAGCATAGTGGTAGTCGCCTCTTCGGCGACCCGCCGCCTGTCCGCCGAAGAGGCGGGATGAGGCGGGTGCGTCGGGTGAGATTGTGGGCCAGTAGTTTAGTGGTAGAACGCCTCATTTGCAATGAGGAAATCGCGGGTTCGATTCCCGCCTGGTCCAATCCGTGAATTTCTTTTTCTTTATCACCCCCGCCGTATTACAACGAGCCATTTGGATACCGACACGGCTCATTCTATCTTTCTTCGTCCACCTTACCATTACCAATACCACACGATCGTGGCTAAATGATAAACATGGGCAAGGAATCATTTTTGCGGCGAATCATACGAGCGAGTTGGACGCGATACTCGTGCCCGCGGCTCTCCCGTTTTGGTCGCGCCGCTTACCTGTATTTTATGTTTCTCGTCCCCGTGCATTTTATAAAAATTCTGGTTGGCGACAAAGAATATATGGCGGACTCCTTTTTAAACTCTGGGGTGCACACCCGGCAATCGCGGGTGCGCATGATTATGAACAGACACTTGCCACGCATATCCACATAGTAGAGCGGGGCGGGAGCGTGCTCATTTTTCCCGAAGGTAAACGATCGTCCAACGGGGAAATGGGGACCGAAGCGCATGGCGGCGTCGCGTACCTTGCGGCGCGCACCGGGTGTCCTATTGTTCCCGTACATATTCGGGGCGCCTACGGCATCACCCTTACCAGTTTCCTCCTGCGCCGCCGCCGAATTTCCCTCACCTTCGGCGTACCCACTTCTTTCCACCTTTCCCCTAATCTCTCATATAAACAAGAGGCGGAAAAGGTTCTTCGTGCTATAATGTCTTTATGAAAAAGATTCTCCTCTCGGGAGTGCAGCCGTCGGGGAAACCCCACATAGGCAACTACTTTGGCGCGATGCGGCAATTCGTGGAAGCGCAAGGGGAATACGATGTGCGCATATTTATCGCCGATTATCACGCGCTTACCAGCATCCGAAACGGCACAGAGCTACATCAAAACATTCTTGATGTCGCAACCGATTATCTCGCCATCGGGCTTGATCCAGAAAAAACACTCCTTTACAAACAATCCGATATTCCCGAGCATATGGAGCTCGCATGGATTTTTGAGTGTCTTACCACAGTGCCCTATCTTGAACGCGCGCATGCGTACAAAGACGCCGTGGCGAACGGACGCGAACCCTCAGTCGGGCTCTTCAATTACCCGCTCCTCATGGCAGCGGACATTCTCCTCTACGATACCGATATAGTACCAGTGGGGCAGGACCAAAAACAACATGTGGAGATTGCACGCGACACGGCGGAAAAATTCAATCGCGTGTACGGCGAGACCTTCAAGCTCCCTGAGGCAAAGATTCTCTCCCATGTCGCTATCGTTCCGGGCATTGATGGACGAAAGATGAGTAAGAGTTATGGCAACACCATCCCGCTTTTCGCAGAAGATACTGAAATTGAAAGATTGGTAATGAGTATCGTAACCGATTCATCGGCAGGCGTTCCGAGAAATGTTTATGAGATACACAAACTCTTCCGCCCTGATGCAGAACTCACAAAACTCTACCAACAGAAGGAAGGAAAATACAAAGAACTCAAAGAAGCCCTCATTGCCGATATCAAATCATTTATCACCCCCCTCCGCAAACGGCGACAAGCGATCGCGGAAGATAGGGAAGCAGTGCTCCGCGTCCTTAAAGACGGGGGCGAGCGGGCACGCGCACTCGCTTTCAAAAAGATGGGGGTGGTGCGCGAGAAAGTAGGTGTTAAAATCTATTAAAATTTTTCGTAGTATGCAAAATCGGACACTTATTGCGGAATTGAAGACAGGGGTAGGGAAGGAAACAATACTCGCCGGATGGGTAGCGGTACGGCGCGACCACGGGAAACTTGTTTTTCTGGACATCCGCGACCGAAGCGGGAGAGTACAGTGCGTTGTCACGCCGCAAACCGCAGAAGCACATAAAGCAGCGAGCGAGGTACGCCCCGAATGGGTGGTCTCGGTTACCGGTCTGGTTAAAGCGCGCCCAGAAAAATTGGTGAATAAAAACGAACCGCAGGGGGCTCTTGAGGTGGAAGTAAAAGACATTAGTATACTCTCGCGTGCGCAAGAGCTTCCCTTTGAACTCGGCACCGATATTCATATTGATACCCATCTCGACTACTTGCCTCTCACACTCCGCAATGAGAAACATCGCGCTATTTTCTCCGTCCAAGCACACATTACGCGCGCATTCCGCGACTTCTTCGCGAACGAAGGATTTACCGAGATCCAAGCGCCCAAACTAATCGGCGACGATGCCGAGGGAGGCGCAAATTCCTTTTCCATTCCGTATTTCGGGCACACTGCGCACCTTGCCCAATCGCCACAACTCTACAAACAAATTATGGTAGGTGTTTTTGAACGCGTGTTTGCGGTCGGCAATGTTTACCGCGCCGAAAAACACGCCACCACGCGGCATCTCAACGAATACACTTCGTTAGATATTGAGATGGGATTTATCATCGACCACACCGCCGTGATGAAAATAGAAACGCGCTTTCTCGCGTTCCTAGAAAAAGAACTCCGCGCGAAGTGTATACGCGAGTTCGCGCTCCTCGGCGCCGAAATTCCGAAAGTGCCGAAAGACATTCCCGCGCTTTCGTTGCGCGAAGCGCAAAGAACGCTCGGCGCGCCGCCCGAGCCGGACTTGGAACCAGAGCAAGAGCGCGCACTCTGCGAGTGGAGCAAACGGGAACACGGCTCCGACTTCATTTTTGTTACTCACTTTCCTACTGCTAAACGCCCCTTCTACACCTACCGCGACGAGAGCGACCCCACCTACACCAAGGGGTTTGATCTTCTCTTCCGCGGAGTAGAAATTACGACTGGCGCACAGCGTATCCACGACTACAATACGCTCGTCGCGTCGCTTCGCGACAAGGGGTTGGACCCCGACAAGTTCTCATTCTACCTTCAGGCGTTCAAGTATGGCCTACCACCGCACGGCGGCTTCGGCATGGGGTTGGAGCGCCTCACGGCGAAGCTCCTCGGGCTAGGAAATGTCAAAGAAGCGACCCTCTTCCCCCGCGACCTCAACCGTATTGACAACCGACTCGCGTAGGTATATAACGGAATGCAATATCCACAGAGTTGCCTTTATTTCAACCCTGTGGTAAAAATAATATATGGCAAAAAATACTGCCGTTCTCTCGTTTAACCCGAAAGCCAGCGTAACACGCTTGCTCAAAGTGCTTCCTGAACGAGCGCGCGATGTGATTTCTAACCGGTTCGGTTTGGGTAAAGAAAGCAAGCGTTTTACTCTGGATGCGATTGGCAAGCGCTATCATATTACTCGCGAGCGCGTACGCCAAATTGAGAATTACGCGCTCACCAGTGTTCGCAAATCAGACGCGTACAAAAAAGAAAAAGGGTCGTTCGACGAGTTGGAGAAGGCACTTCACGATTTCGGCGGGCTCGCGGGAGAAACAGAGTTTCTCACACACCTCTCCGGCACGGACGAAAGCGCGCGCAACCATGCACACTTTCTTCTTGCGGTAGGAGAGAATTTCCAAAAAATGAAGGAGGACGACCATTTTGGACATCGTTGGCACATGAACAACAAACTGGCAGAGAAAGTTCATACCGCACTCAAGAAACTCTACGATTCGCTCGACAACGAAGCCCTCGTATCCGAATTGGACATCATCGCGCAATTCCTCACACATGTTGAGGACTTGGATGAGCATTACAAACAAGACACTATCGTCCGCCGTTGGCTCGGACTCGCTAAGGGGTTGGGCAAAAACCCGCTCGGCGAATGGGGTCGCGCTTCGTCCCCCCATATCAAAATGAAGGGGGTGCGCGACTATGCCTTCCTCGTTATCCGCAAACATGGGAGCCCTATTCACTTCACCGAAGTTGCCCGCGCAATAGAAAAGAACTTCGGCCGTGCGGCGCATGTCGCAACCACACACAATGAACTTATCAAAGATAAGCGTTTTGTCCTGGTAGGGCGTGGACTCTATGCGCTCGCTGAATGGGGGTACATGGCAGGCGTAGTGCGCGATGTCATCACCAAAATTTTGGAAAAACACGGGCCGCTCACCAAGAAAGAAATTTTCGACAAGGTACTCAAAGAGCGATATGTCAAAGAAAACACGATTGCAGTAAATCTCCAGAACAAGAAACATTTCAAGAAGGGTAAAGATGGGAAATACGCTCTCGCGAAATAATATCACATGGTATACTAATCCCTATTATGATGGGGATTCTCGGAGATACCCTCGGTGCGCTTGGAAGCGTTGCGACCTACTTTTTCAAAAAGGATAAAGAGAACCCAGCGCGTTCGTATATTTTTCGCATCAGTGTCATTGTCCTAGCGGTAGGTGTATACATCGCCCCCGACCTACTCACCGGGCTCTTCGGCGCTTCGTACGCATGGGCGCGCGCACTCGTGCCGCTGTGGGCACCGCTCATTCTGTTTTGTCTTCTTGGTTCGGTCTGGCTCAAATATGTCCGCGCTGACTTTTTAGAAAAAATGGGTAGTGTTCTTTTGGAAATTAAACTGCCACGCGAGATTCTGCGGAGTCCTAAAGCGATGGAGTTGTTTTTTTCTTCTTCCGTGTGGTCTAGGGGGTCGGTGACTTTCGTGGACACTTTTTGGGATGGAAAAGTTGGACCGTGGTACTCGTTTGAGATCGCATCGTTCGGTGGAGATGTGCACTTTTTTGTCTGGACATTTTCCAAAATGCGCAAAACGGTAGAAACCCAACTCTATGCACAATACCCGACCATAGAAATAACCGAGGCGAGTGATTATGCGGCGCGTTACCCCTACGGACCCGAAGGTAAATTTATGTGGGGCACCTATTTCACACTTTCCAAACCAAACCCGTATCCGATAAAAACCTACATTGATTATGGGTTGGACAAGGAGGAAGAAGAGGAGGTGAAGGTAGATCCACTCACTTCATTTCTAGAGTATATGGGGTCGCTCAGGAAGGGCGAGCAGTGTTGGCTACAATTACTTGTTCGTGCGCATCAGGAACGCACATGGGTACACGGATACCTCTTTAAAAAACCCGATTGGAAAAAAGAGGCAGAGGATTTGGTGAATAAGATTATGCTCCGCGACCCGGAAACAAAATCGACGCGCAAAGAAACGACAACTGGGTTTCCGGTGATACCCACACTCACCGCGCAAGAAAAAGAGCAAGTGGATGCTATTGAGCGAAGTGTGAACAAACCCCCCTACGACTGCATGGCTCGCCTTCTGTATTTTGCCGAAGGGGACGCGCAGGCGGAAATCGGCAAGTCCATTCCGGGTATTATCGGCGCGTTTCGGCAATACAGCGCTAATAATTTCAATGGTTTCAAACTCGGGTGGTATACCGACCTGAAGGACGAAACAAAGGATATGCTGTGGTTATCGGGTCTGCGCGATCGGATGAGCCAATACTTTATGAAAAAGTACGGGCTTAAAATGTACGACGCATACCGCCGCCGCTCGTTTTTCTACTACCCCTATCAACATTTCCGGATGGAAAAACCCTTCATTTTGACCGCAGAAGAACTGGCGACCATCTATCACTTCCCCGGGCGGGTAGCCGCGACACCCACCATCGGCCGCGCACCCTCGCGCAAAGCCGAGCCACCGCCTAATCTTCCGGTCTAGGGTATGCTTCACATATCTCGCGTAATTATTCTCGCTTTCTTTGTATGTGCAATCTTTTTGCATACCTTTGTATTTCGCGCACCAGCGGCGTTTCCTACTGAAACGCTTATCGCGATAGAGAAAGGCGAGATACTCGCACAAACAGCGAAGATTTTTGCGGAGCGCGGACTCGTGCGCTCGGCGTTTTGGCTCCGAGTTCTCGTGACACTCCGACGCGGTAATGCGGGCGCCGTCGCGGGTAATTATTTCTTTCGCGAGCGCGCAACACTTCCGCGCATTGCCGAGCGGCTCGCGACAGGGGAATATGGATTGGAACCAAAACGAATAGTTATTCCCGAGGGACTTTCTAATAGGGAAGTGGCGGTGGTGCTCGCGCGTGCATTCCCCTCTTTTTCCACTTCAGAATTTTTGTCTCTCGCAAAAGAAAAAGAGGGGTTTCTCTTCCCCGATACCTATAATTTTTTCCCCAATGCCGATGCGCGACAGGTGATAATCGATATGGAAAATAATTTCAAAAAGAAAACCTCCGTGTTAAAGCCGCTTCTTGTGCGCTCAGGCAAGCCGCTCCGCGAGATAGTGATTATGGCATCGCTCGTAGAAAAAGAAGCGCGGACGCTTGAAACAAGGCAAAAAATCGCCGGCATATTATGGAAACGCCTCCGCCTCGGAATGCTGCTCCAGGTGGATGCGGTATTTCCCTACATTTTCGCCGGGAAGCGCTTTGACCTGCGGAACGGCGACTTACAGGTGGATTCACCTTACAACACCTACCGATACAAAGGGCTCCCCCCCACCGCCATCGCTAACCCGGGGTTAGAGTCGCTCCGCGCAGCACTCACCCCTCTTGAGACGCCTTACCTCTACTACCTCTCCGACCGCGAGGGGAATATGCACTACGCCCGCACGCACGACGAGCATCTCACCAACCGCGCCACATATCTGAATTTATAGCATCTACAAAGTGGATTTCCCCTCTCAAATTTGCTATAATAAAGGGTACCACAATGGCTAAAAAGACCCCTGAAAAGAACACAAAAAACAATAGGTCTGGGCATCTCTATGATGCCTCTTCCATTACTGTTTTGGAGGGTCTGGAGCCGGTGCGCAAGCGCCCGGGGATGTATATAGGCACGACAGGCCTCGAGGGGCTCCACCACCTTATTACCGAAATTTTCGACAACGCGCGTGACGAAGCAATGGGCGGGTTTGCTAACGACATAGAAGTCGCGCTCTTGCCCGGCAACCGCGTACGGGTGGTAGACAACGGCCGTGGTATCCCGATAGATACACACAAACAAACCAAAGTGTCGGCGCTGGAAACCATTATGACTACCCTCCATGCGGGGGGTAAATTCGGCGGCGAGGGTTATACGGTCTCGGGCGGCCTCCATGGCGTCGGCGCATCGGTCGTCAACGCACTCTCGGTGTGGATGGAGGTACTCGTGCATCGTGACGGCGGCATATACCGACAAGAATACAAACGAGGCGAGGCGCAACAACGGGTCAAAAAAATTGACGCGAGCAAGCTTCAGGGCACCATCGTTAGTTTTGAACCAGACCCGAAAATATTCCCCGAAATCTCGTTCAACTGGGATACCATCGTCGCGCACATGCGCGAACAAGCATATTTGGTAAAGGGTTTGCGTATTTCCGTGTTAGACGCACGCGCGCTAGAAAAAGTGGATACGGCAGATGTATTTTACCTTCGCGAGCTCTCACTCCCCGTTCCTTCTCAGACATTTTATTTTGAAGGCGGTTTAGTGTCGCTCGTGCGCTTCTACAACGAGAACTTCAAGCCAGTTCACAAGCATATCTTCTCGGTAGAAAAGACGGTAGAGGGAGTAGAAGAAGTGTCAGTCGCACTCCAATACGCCGACGACATGTCGGCGCGCCTTCTCGCTTTCGCCAACAATATCGCTAACCCCGAGGGCGGCACGCACCTTACCGGATTCAAAACCGCGCTCACGCGCACGATCAACGCCTATGCGCGCAAAGCAGGGCTCGTGAAAGAGTCAGACGACAACTTTACCGGCGACGACTGCCTAGAGGGGCTCACCGCAGTGGTATCGATCAAACTGCGCGAGATTCAATTTGAAGGACAAACAAAAGCAAAACTAGGGAGTGTAGAAGCACAAACCGCCGTCGCGAGCGTCTTCGGCGACGCCTTCGCCGCATTCTTGGAGGAGCGTCCCGAGGACGCGCGTGCGATTGTCTCCAAAGTACTCCTCGCACTGCGTGCCCGCAAGGCGGCAAAAGCAGCAAAGGATTCGGTGCTCCGCAAGGGAGCGCTGGAGGGAATGACGCTCCCGGGCAAGCTCGCCGATTGCGAAACCAAGTCAGCCGAAGAAGCGGAGCTCTTTGTGGTAGAGGGCGACTCCGCAGGGGGCTCGGGTAAACAGGGGAGAGACCGCCGCACACAAGCGGTACTCCCGCTCAAAGGCAAGATTCTCAATGTTGAACGCGCGCGACTGGATAAAATTCTCTCCTTTGCCGAGATCAAATCGCTCGTGATTGCGCTCGGCACAGGCATCGCGGACTCATTTTCTACCGAAAAGCTCCGATACCACAAAATTATCATTGCCACCGATGCCGATGTGGACGGCGCGCATATCCGCACGCTCCTCCTTACCCTCTTCTACCGCTATTTCCGCGCGCTCATTGACGGTGGGTATATTTATATCGCCGAACCACCGCTGTATAAAATAAAAAGGGGCAAAGAAACGCTCTACGCATTCTCGGACGAGGAAAAAACGCGAGTGATTGGGAAGGTAACCGACGCTTCGGTCCAACGCTACAAAGGGCTTGGTGAGATGAACCCCGAGGAACTCTGGGAAACCACGATGGACCCAAAGACCCGCACACTCAAGAAGGTCTCTGTTGCAGATGCACAAGAAGCCGATAGGGTATTTGATATTTTGATGGGCGAGGATGTCGCCGCGCGCAAGGCGTTTATTCAAGAAAACGCGACTTCCGCAACACTTGACATATAACCAGAGAAGTGCTATACTATACTGCAGATATGAAAACGTTAAAAACTCTGCTCGTGCACCGCGCATGCGAGCAAAAAACCTTTAGTTGTGCGCGGATAGCGCTCCACCTTCTCGCCTTGGCGACAGGGCATGAGGGATTGGGGCGAGCGTTGGCGGGGATTTGTCGGGAATTTTCCCGATAGTTCCCGCTCCAAAAAAACGGCTCAACCGAGCCGTTTTTTATATACATCGCATCCTGCTTGACATCCAGTCAAGTATCTGCTATACTATATCGCAGATATGAAAAAGTTCTTTTCTTATTCGGGAGTGACCGGGCGCATCTTTGAAGAAGAGGTGCTCGGTCACTGCACGGTGCAGTGGGACGGCCGGACTTACCTCCGGTACCGCGAGGCGATGGATCTGGTGCGCATGCACCAGCCGTGGCTCCCCACCGCACCCTCCCAATTTTTGCCTCGGCAGCTTCATGCTGCAGTGGCGAAAGCCCTGGGAGTTGACACGCAGAAGATTGCTCTGTACACTGCCGTCGGCAGCCCGTTGGACCGTTTCCACTCGGTGGACGGCTTTGTGGAATTTGAAGGTTCGGTTGTGACGATTGATGTCACGATAAACCGCCACAAAGACGCTTATCGGGCTGATGTAATTCTCTCGGAAGACGATGTGGAGAATAACTTCACCACCGTCGCCGGAAGAATTTCGGAAGCGTTCCATTGGGCCACCAAGGCATATGCGCACAGATAGTTTTCTGTTTCGGTGCGAGCAGTGCGGCGAGTATTCAGTTGACACCAAGACCTTTGAGCGTTTCCTCACGGCGACGATTAAAGAACGAATGAATACCCGCCAGCATGCTGGCAATCACACTTTTGTCCTTGACTTCCATCGCGCGTGTCCGCGATGCAGTCCTAAGGACAAAACAACCGCTACCCTGAAAGTAAAAAAGCAATGAGAAGAGTAGAAGACGGGTTTGGGTAAATAACCCGACGGCTTTCGCGGGAGATGTAGCCGACAGAGACATCCCGTATCCCTCTCCAGTTTTTCAAACTGGAGAGGGGTTTTTATTACTTAAACCATTCCCTGAGAGACCTCGGCCAGCCAACAATCAAAAAAAGCGCGAGTGGGGCTCCCCAGTTTGCCCATCGCTCCACAAAATCCCACACAGGGTCAGGTCCAACCGGCCAGCGAATCATCGCCGTCCATAGACCCCAGAAAGCCATCCACAACAAGACCAGTCGAACAGGCTTTATCAAGATGAGCATTGCGAGCATGATATCTAAAATGCCAATCCACCAAAGTAGTGTAACGATAGTGTCGGGATTTGAGATACCCACCGCTTCAAAATACTTAAACCACCCCTCCTTGCCCTGAAGCGCAAACATGCCATGACCAATAAACTCTCCGGCAACTGCGATACGCAAAACCAACTCAACAAGTTTTGTATTCATAAATGTATTCTAATATAAAACACTTCTTATAATGTTTTTCTCTTCAACAGTAGAGCATTTATTGCAACCACAACTGTGGAAAACGACATAAACACGGCTGCAATCGCGGGGTCAAGAATAATACCTTTGGAATATAGAACACCGGCGGCAAGTGGCAAAGCAACGATGTTATAGCCAGTCGCCCAAAACAGATTTTGAATCATTTTAGTATATGTCATCCGAGATAAGGTGATTATCTTCACGATATCCCGAGGATCGTTTCTCATCAGAATAATACCGGCTGACTCAATCGCCACATTGGTCCCTGCACCAATAGCGATACCGAGGTCGGCTTGGGTAAGTGCGGGTGCGTCATTTACCCCATCACCAACCATGGCGACCCTAAGACCGCGATTCTGAAGTTCTTTGACCTTCTCGGATTTTTGGTGAGGCAATACTCGCGCAAAATATTCATCCAAACCAAGCGTGCTTGCCACTGCGGCAGATACCTCATGGCTATCACCGGTAATCATCGCCACTTTCGCACCTATATTTTTAAGTTTGGTCACCGCTTCTTTGGATTCCGGGCGAATCATATCGGCTACAACAATCTGTCCGACAATGTACCCATCTTTTTCTACCACAATATCATCTCCACCGCGCGTTCCAACAAAAATGCGGTGACTCGAGATAGTCGCTTCCGCTCCACGGCCAGGAATCCGCTTGAAATCTTTTACTTCCGAGAGAGTAAGCCCTTTATTTTTTGCATCCGCCACAATTGCCTTACCAATTGGATGTTCCGAGTGTACATTGACTGCGGCGGCGAGAGAGAGTGCTTCCGATGAACTGGCTGCCGTTACAATAAAATTGGCTTCCGTTAAAGTGCCGGTCTTGTCAAAAAGAATGACATCGACATCTCGCGCCGCTTCCAAAGCCAACCGTTGTTTTACTAAGAATCCACTCTGCGCTGCCTTGGTGGTAGAAATAGAAGCGACAAGTGGAACGGCGAGACCAAGGGCGTGCGGACAAGCAATGACCAACACCGCCACAAGCCGGGCTACCGCAAAACCAACTTCGGCTCCAACAAGAAGCCAAGCAATCAAAGTAATCACCCCTCCTCCTACCGCAAGAGCAGTAAGATATAAAGCGGCTCGGTCAGAAAGAATCTGTAACCGCGATTTTGACGCCTGCGCCTCGGCGACCAAACGCATAACGCCGGCGAGAAATGTATGCTCACCGATATGTGCTACACGCACGGTAAGCGCACCATCACCATTGATAGTGCCGGCAATGACCGCGTCTTTCTCTTTCTTGGAAACCGGTTTTGATTCACCGGTAACCATTGATTCATTTACCTCTGAGTCACCGTCAATGATGGTACCGTCAGCCGGGATTTTTGTGCCGGGCTTCACTAATACCACATCACCTTCATGTAAGAGAGAAAGGGGTACCGTTATTATCACGCCATTACGGATTACTTCTGCCGTGTCCGGAAGCAATTTTGATAATTCTTTTAACGCACCCTGCGCACCAGAAACCGCCCGCATTTCAAGCCAGTGGCCAAGAAGCATAATGGTAATCAAAGTCGTGAGTTCCCAAAAGAGCGCCTCAGTGTGGGCTATGATCGCGTACACGCTCCAGAAATAAGCGGCAGAAATAGCGAGGGCAATAAGCGTCATCATGCCAGGTAGACGCCCCATTATTTCCCTCCATGCTCCGGCAAGGAATACAGAACCGCCGTAGAAAAAGACGATTGAACCAAGAATCAAAGGTAAATAATCTGACCCCGGAAACGCCGGTGGCGACCAACTAAAAATTGTCTCGACAACATCGGCGTATAGCACTACTGGAATGGTAAGTACCAAGCTTACCCAAAACTTCCTGAAAAACATTTTGGTGCTGTGCCCAGCGTGCTTGTCATGTTCGCCATGATCACCGCGCTTCTTTTTGCTTCTAGATGACACAAGTTGCATACCGCACTCGGAACACATTCCCGGCTTATCCTGTTGTATCTCTGGATGCATAGGGCAAGTATAGACAACGCCGTTTCCTTTTTCTGCGACAACATTTTGTGTTGCAGAGTCCACTCCATGTTCACAACAACTATGATTTTTTTGATGTGAGTGATTCATATTCTTGCGTAAGGGCCAATAGTGGCCAATGAATGACTAAGTAATTATTAACTGGCGATTATATCCCGCATCCGCCTTGCTGTCTTTGCACTGGTACCCCTGTATCAACACCGCATCCGTTTCCTCCGCCCTGCCCTTGCGGCACCACCACTTGAGAAGCTATCCGACGGAATCCCGATGCACTGGAATAATCGGCCCCCAGTATTTCCTGCGGGTTAACCTTTTTCCAATCAATGCCTTTATTTTTCATGTATATGGCTATGGTCAAGTAAGTATCCGGGAACCAGTATGAATTTACCGCCAAGGCCGCATTCCACATCTTTTCTTCGCTTGCTCCTTGCGAAGCCATAAGTTCAAGAAGCCCCAGCATCGCCATACCGTGATTGCAATCCGGGAAATGGGTTGAGTTTCCGCAACAGGGACGGTAAATACCTTTTGAAATCTTATCTACCAAGGTCTGCTGTTCTGCGGTGAGATTAAAGAATTTGTGTTTACTGTAATGCTCCATCGTATTCCCTTTAGCAATCGTCCATCCTCCCGTAGACGCGAAATTTCCGGCTCCTCCATAGGTCGGATTCATCATTTCGCCGATATCTAGAATTGGGTTTTTGCTCGTCAGACCAAGAGCCCAAAAAAGATTGAGGAGATATCCTGAATTCTCTTTGGTAATTTTGAGCTTTCCGCGACTGTTACCAAAAAGAAGATTTTTATACTCTTCGGTAAACGCACCCCTCTGCTCATAGAGACCCGCAAATTTGTCTGCGTCAAGAATACCCGTACTAACCAACTTCGCTCCCAAATTTCCCCATGTGACCGGCAAAACCGCTCCGTCGGAAGGCAGTACTGCTTCCTCAATCTCTGATACTGGAACAATTTGTGTGCCTTGAGCGATACTAGCTTGTTGCTCCACACTCGCTTTAAAGCCAGTATTGTAAACCCACGCACCAGCAAAAATGATTGTGGAAAACAGAATACTCGCCGAAAGCATGTAATCTTTATTCATAGTTTGTAATTTATTTTTCACCGCAACAATCCTCCATTTTTTCAACTATCTCTTCGAGCGACCACGATTCGTCAAATTTCTTTTTTGTGTCAGAAAACCCAACAGCCCTTAATCTTCTTATGGTCTCTCTCACACCTAAAGTCCCAATTTCATTAAGAATGAGACGGCGTTGTTCACATTTCTCGCAGTGCGGTATATGGAGAGCCTTTGCAACTTTGGCGACGACATCACCAAATTTTAATTGTTGCCTGACAATCATAGATTTAGAGAAGGAAGATTAAGAAACCAAGGATAATCATGGCAATACCGCCCCAGAGTCGCATATCACCGGTATGCTCTTGTTTCCATTCGCGCACTTTCGCAATAAGCCCCTCATTGCTTGCAATGAGCAAAATCAAAACGAGCGGCAAAACGAAAATAAGGTTGTAGAAGACGAGGTATCCGACGCCGGCAAGATAAGTGCCCTGATCGTGTAATAACCCGAGTATCATGAGGTATGGCCCGCCGGTGCAGGGAAACTCGCACAACCCCACCAATGCTCCAAGAAGAAATGCCGCCGGGAACGACGCATGATGCATCAATGCGGCCATCTTCGCATGCGCGTTCTGCGGAATCCGCAACTTGAGCGGGAATGACGGGAAGAACTCGTTGATGAGATTTATTCCACCGAGAATGATAAGCAGGACCGCCCCGACTTTGACCATAAAGTGCGGCGTATTGAATAGATGCAGGACCTCTAGGATTCCCAAACCAATGAGAAAATACACCGTGAGAAGCCCAAGTATGTACACGCCGCCGATTTTGAGGATGGTAGCTCGATTTTTGTGTAGAGAGAGCAGAAATGCGAGCGTCAAAAGCAAAATACCGAACGCGCACGGGTTGATACTATCTATGAGTGCGGAGACAGCAACCAAAGGAAACATCCATGCGCCGCTGTTGGAGATATCCCAGAGAATCGTTGTGCCGATGTTGCTGGTTTTGAGAAGCAGTACTCCCCCGAACAACACCGTCGCAACCGCGAGCAATATGATGAGTGTTTTGTTTTTCATACGACTTATGGCGTCACAAGTGCGATAAACGAGAGCTCAACCGGCGCGCCAGAATTATTTTCAATAACAACCGTGCGCCCTATTCTACCGACACCAGCCGGTCCGTGCGCCGCGGGGTCAAACACAACTTCCACGACCGCTTCCTCATTTGGATTAATCGTCTGATTTATTCTAGGAATAGCTCCATGCCCGGGCATACCCACCGGTCCAAACTTTTTGTTTCCCATCATAAGAGACGCAACGGTACACATGCAAGAAGTGTACATTTTGCTTATCGTAACCGGCTCGCCGCCAGCGTTTCTCATTTTGAATGTATGACTCACATTTCCAGCCGCCATTGAGATAGTGCCGAAATTGTAATTGCGTGATTCTTCCACGACCAGTGCGCCGTCACTCTGTGCCGCCGATACCGCCGCGCTCTCGCCTTGTCCAGAAGGTCGTGCAAACCATACAATACCCGCGAGAACAAGAATACAAATAACAATGCTAGAAATAATTTTATTCATAGAACGAGTTAGTTTAAAAATACAAAAACTCCCAATAGATAGAGAAGTGGGACACACGATACAAAACTCGTTCGACGAACGGTCTTATTTCGGCGCCCTAAAAGAAAGTCGGACTTTTTTCGTGAAGCGCAAGCCAGCGGGTAAGGTGTCTTTGAGAAAGAGCGGGGGAGCGAGAATCTCTTAAACGAGATTTATAAAAAGCAAACTGCGGAATCTTAGAAAATCGCGAGGAGAGAAAAGTGAGACCGAACAATAATGCCGCGCATACAAGCACAAGCATGTTTATAAAATGCTCACTCAATACCGCGAGGGAGAATCCCTTGAACGCACCAATATGAAAAACGGCGAAATCAATGGGGTCTGATTGTTTCGGACAATTTACTCCTCGTGCAATTGCTCCAATACAATTTTGTGAAGACATCGTGTGTCCTTGCATGTTTACATCCGCCTGCGTATGCATGCCAAAAACTCCAAAAACACCCATGACCACATAGCTAACAAGCAAAATACCTACGAACATAGACCTCATATACGGTTACTATATATCCCCACACTCCGTAAGTCAAACAACAAAAGTGTGAACAAGAAACTCTCACCGCTGAAGAATACTTAGGTAAGTGCTTTTACTTGTTCCGCGACCAGCGAGAATTCGCCGTTGCGGTGGGAGACACGCCCGCGGAGCGCGATACACTGCTCGGGCGAGAGAAGTGCGCGATGCTCTTGGTACAGGCGTGGAAAAGCGACTACCTCAACACTAGAAGTCAAATCGGCTAATTTCAAGAACGCCATCTGCTCGTTGCGTTTGGTGATAATGGGCCGCACTTCTTGGAGAATTCCCGCCACCACGACCAACATTCCTTCTTTGTATTCCTCCCGCGCTTTTTTGATATTAATCTCGCGCTTTTCTAACACACTTCTGAATTTGTCCAACGGATGCCCCGAGAGATAGAGCCCCAAGAGCTCTTTCTCCCACGCAAGCTTTTCTGCCTGCGTCGCTGACGGCGCTTCTATGAGCCGTAACCCGGGCTGGGGGAGAGAGCCAAAAAGCGACGCGCTCTGCACCCCAGAACTTTCTTTGCTGTACGCGAGAAACGTCTCCATATTGGCGAGAAGCACTCCTCGTTCCCCACATTCATCCATAGCACCCGCTTTGATAAGCGCCTCAAGCGACTTTTTGTTTAGATTCTTGTCCTTAACCCGCTCGAGAAAGTCAGCGAGACCTTTGAAAACGCCACCGCGAGCGCGCTCGGCGATAATGGAGTCCACAACACCTTCACCAAAATTCTTGATGGTGGTCAATCCAAAACGGATTTTATTGCCCGGCACCACCGCAAATCCTTGTCGGCTTTCGTTGACCGAAGGCGGTAGGACCGCAATGCCCATGCGTTTACATTCCTCTACCATCTCGCCGACCGTGTCGGTATCGCCCGACTCCGCCGTGAGCACCGCCGCCATATAAATGGCGGGGAAGTTCGCTTTCATATACGCGGTCTGATACGCGACCTTTCCATAACTTGCCGCGTGCGCCTTGTTAAACCCATACGCCGCAAATGGCTCAATCAACTGCCATAGTTTCTCTGCTTTTTCCACGGTCAAACCGTTTTTCTGGAATCCCTCCAAAAGTTTGACACGCTGAGCTTCCATTTCCGCCGGAATTTTTTTGCCCATCGCCTTGCGGAGTTTATCGGCTTCTGCCCAAGAATATCCGGCAAGATGTATCGCGGTAAGAAGCACATCGTCTTGATAAGTGATCACGCCGTAAGAGTCCGCGAGAATTTCTTTGAGCCGTGGATCCAGATATGCAATCAAACGAGGATTATGTTTGCGTTCAATATACTGCTGGATGGTCTCCATCGGCCCCGGGCGGTAAAGCGCAACCATCGCGTTAATGTCATGGATAGAGGAGGGCTTGAGCTCTTTAAGATAACGCGTCATTCCAGAGCCATTGAGTTGAAAAAGTCCTGCCGTCTCGCCTCGCGCAAGCATGGCGAAGGTCTTTGCATCATCAAGCGGCACATTTTCAATATCAATCTTGATACCTTCCTGTTGCTCGACACGCACTACCGCGTCGGCGAGTATAGCGAGGTTGCGGATACCGAGGAAATCAAATTTGAGAAGTCCCGCATCCTCTACCGCATACATATCGTATTGAGTAATGAGCTTGCCGCCTTTGGGGTCCAATTGAAGCGGCGTGTAGTCGGTGAGGGGAGTGGGAGCAATCACTACTCCCGCGGCATGCACGCTAATATGCCGCGCACACCCTTCAATTTTCTTTGACATATCAATAATCTTTTTTGCGTCGGCATCGTTTTTGTAAAGCGCAGAAAGTTCCGGCACCAGTTCAAGCCCACGTTCTATCGTCATCGGAAATCCTTGCGAGCCGAAAGGAACCAGTTTTGCCACTTTATCGCCCAAGGAATAGTCATACCCCATCGCGCGCGCGACATCGCGAATGCTCCCCCGCGCCATCATCGTGCCAAAAGTACCAATCTGCGCCACTTGCATTTCTCCGTATTTCCCGCGCACATACGCAAGCATCTCATCGCGCCGATTGTCGGCGAAGTCCATATCAATATCGGGCGCACTGGGTCGCTCGGGGTTGAGGAACCGTTCAAAGGGAAGTTTATACGCAAGCGGATTAACATTCGTAATACCGGCAAGATAGGTCACCAGCGACCCCGCCACTGACCCACGAATGGTCGTCAAGATACCTTTCCCATGCGCAAAACGCAGAAGATCAGCGACGACCAAAAAATAGGAGGCGTATCCTTTTTGTTTGATAATGCCAAGTTCATACTCCACACGATTTTTTGTTTCTGGCGTTTCGGCAAGCGAGCGGTGCGCGTACCCCGCCCGTACCAACGCCGCGAGCGCCGCATCGGGTGAGACATTACCGGTATCAATAGTAGGGAATACCCATTTACCCAAGGTCAATTCTAGACTGCACGCATCGGCGATATGGTCTGTTTCGGTGAGCGCGTCAGGAAAGGCGGCAAAGCGCGTTCCCATTTCAGAGAGGGAAGGGAGGGAGTAATCGCGCTCGTTCTCGTCCCCGCGTTCGCGCCCCTCACCGCCGGCGGAGACAAGAAGTAGGGTGTCGCGCGCCACTTTGTCCTCCTTTTCCAAATAAAAAATGGGCTCGCAGGCGGCGAGGGGCGTGTGGAAACGGGCGGCGTATTCTTGAAACACCGGGCGGAGACGCTCAGCATCATCGGTGGTATGCGCGCTCCCAATGCCGAGGCGCACATTATCTGCGCCAAAAATGGAGATGAGGCGTGTAATATATTCCTCGGCTTTCTCGCGATTGCCGGCGCGGAGCGACTGGGTAAACGCAGATGCGCCGAATGGAACGAGAGCGAAAAGCCCCTCGCGGTATTGTTCAAGCAGTTCAAAATCAATCCGCGGTTTGTAATAGAAACCCTCCAAATGCGCATGGGTAGTAATGTTGAGGAGATTTTTGTACCCCGTCTCGTTTTGAGCAAGCAAAACAAGCCGCGTGCGACGATGGTCTACACCCGCAACCTTGTCGCGTCGCCCACGGGCTGCGAAAAAGCAATCGATGCCAATGACTGGTTTGATTCCCATCGCCTTGCACTCCTTGTAAAACTCAATCGCGCCATAGAGCGCGCCGGAGTCGGTAAGAGCAAGCGCGCCCATTCCTTCCTTCTTCGCCTTCGCCACGAGGTCGGGAATTTTGGGCAATGCGGCAAGAAGCGAGTAGTGCGAGTGGGCGTTCAGGTGCGTCATGGGGGTATAATACCAGAAATATGCACCCCCACTACCTTATAGGCATAGATGAAGCGGGGCGGGGACCTTTGGCGGGACCGCTCTGTGTCGGCGCGTGTGCGGCGAAACGAAGTCGTATACACGATATCTGGCGGCTTTTCGGCGGCGCACGCGAATGCAAACAACTTACCCCAGATGAACGCGCACAATGGCTGTCAGTGATACGAGATGGCGAAGAAAGGGGAGTAGTGCGCGTTGCTACTGCGTTCATCTCGCACACAACGATTGACACGCGCGGTATGGCGTACGCACTCCGCGTAGGTGTTGCGCGCGTGCTCGATAAACTCGCCATAACACCCGTGCACTGCCGCGTTTTGCTTGATGGTACGCTCGTAGCACCGCGCGCGTTCACTCACCAAGAAACCATTATCGGCGGTGATGAGCGCGAACTCCTCATTGCGCTCGCTTCTATTGCGGCAAAGACACGGCGTGACACACATATGGAGGCACTCGCACACCGATTCCCCACATATGGCTTTGACATACACAAAGGGTACGGCACACCCGCCCACTATGCTGCGCTTCGCCGTTTTGGACCTTCATCTATCCACAGAATGTCGTTCTTGCCAGAATAATCTCTATATGCTATACTGAACAGCAGAGTTGAAAGGTCGTCCGAGTGGGCGAAAAACCTTGAAAACACAAGAGAAACCCCCATATTCACCCGTTGGTGAAGAAAGGAGTTTAAAATGAATATCCAAGGACGACCACAAACCCATTCGGCTTTGCTGGTCTGTTATGAAGAGGGCGAGAACGGCGAAATTCGTTTTCTCGCAATGAATTACACGGAAGTCAAAAATGATAACCCGGTGACCTTCGTCAAGTTTCCGGTAGAAACCGGGTTGGGCGAGGAAACCCCGAAACAAACCGCTACAAGCGGAATGTATCAGGAGGTGGCGAAACAAAGTGATTTTATCTTTCGCTTTGTAAACGATGAACCATTCTTCTTACGAGAGATCCCGGGTGATGCCGACAAGGGTGGGGGCGTACACATCAAGTGTGCGTTCCTCATCACTGGATTGCGAGGAATGCTCCGTAACACCGATTTGATAGAGGAAGGGAAACAGGGACGGAGTAACGAAACACTTGGACCGCCGCAGTGGTATGAGGCGGCGGAATTGCTCTCGCTTATGAAAGAGCGAGGTGTCCGGTTTCACTGCACCGTGCTCGTTCGCGCCCTCGCACACTTAGCACAAGAGCGCCGTGTGTATGAGCGGTACAAGGGGGTTCTTGAACACCCCCTCAACCAACACTACCTTGCTGACTAAACCCGTACCCTTGACAGGTCAACCCCTCCTCAGTTTTAAAAAAACTGCGGAGGGGCTTTTTATTTTTACCACCTCATGGTATACTCTCCCTACTATGGTAGTACGCATGCGCGCCACCAAAGGGCATCGCAACAATCGCCGCGCCCATCATAAACTTGAAAATCCAACGCTCTCGGTCTGTGCCGATTGTAAAGCGCCGAAACTTTCCCACACCGCCTGCCCGAGTTGTGGAAAATACAAAGGAAAAAAGGTAGTATAATTAGGTCTATGGCCAACCGGCACCTTGCAAGATCGGTCGCGCTTCAAACGCTCTTTGAATGGGACTTCCGCGCTCTCTCCGACAATGAACTAAAAACAATTATCTCACGCAATAGAGCAGAATTCGCACCCGGCGCCGAGGAAGACACCTTTGCGATAGCACTCGCACAAGGAGTCGCAAGAAAGAAAAAAGAAATAGACACGATTATATCCAAAGCCGCACCCGAATGGCCGCTTGAACGCATTGCAGCAATAGACCGTGCCGTACTTCGGTTGGGACTCTTTGAGCTTTTGTTTGCCGACCGAAAAGAGGTACCGGCAAAAGTTGCCATCAACGAAGCAATAGAACTGGCCAAGTCGTTCGGCGGGGAAGCGAGTGGACGATTCGTCAACGGCGTACTCGGCGCCGTATACAAAGAGCTAGGGAGTCCGGGAAAAGGGGAAACCGGCAAGAAGAAACGACCGGACTTCGATATCCCGTTTGAGAAAATGCCAATACAGCGCCTTGGTGGCGCCGTCGTGTATGCGCGAGACGGCGCTGATATATTTGTCGCGCTCGTGCATGATGTCTTTGGGCATTGGACGCTTTCTAAAGGAAAATTGGAAGGGGAAGAGAGTGCCGAGGAAGGCACGCAACGCGAAATCAAAGAAGAATTGGGGTTAGAGATACATATTAAAGAAGAAATAGGGCGAAACGAATATGTCGCTTCGGATCCCGAAAAAGGTAAGTTGCGCAAACAGGTCATTTACTTCCTTGGTGAAGCGGCGTTTGCGCCACTCACCTTAGGCACCTCGGGAGGACTAGATGACGCGCGATGGTTCAAACTTCGTGATATCGTGAACCTCAACTTCTACTCCGATACTCTCCCTATTATCACCAAAGCAGTTAATATATTATTGAAAAAATGAATCTGGAACTTTTTGAAAAGAAAACGGGGATTGCGTTCACCGATAAGCAGTTGCTCACAACCGCTTTTACTCATCGTTCGTATCTCAACGAACATCGTGAGGGTGGGCGAGAACACAACGAGCGATTAGAATTCTTGGGTGACGCGATATTAGAACTCGCGGTCACCGAATTTCTATACAAAAAATATCCCCGTAAACCGGAAGGAGAACTCACCGCGCTTCGTTCGGCACTGGTAAATTTTGTCGCGCTCGCCGGTGTCGCAGAGCGACTTGGTATGAATGAGTATATACTCCTCTCCAAAGGCGAACGCAAAGACACGGGCCGAGCGCGCGAAGTGATACTCGCCAATGCGCTGGAGGCGCTCATTGGGGCGCTGTATCTCGACGGCGGGTATATATCGGCAGAAGCGTTTATTGCGCGTGAGATCTACCCACTCTTGGAAACAATTGTCGCACAAGGTGGGTGGATAGACGCCAAGAGCAAGTTTCAAGAAAAAGCGCAAGAAGAAGTAGGAGTCACTCCGCGCTACGAGACAGTGGGGGAACGGGGCCCCGACCATAACAAAAACTTTACTGTTGGGGTATTCCTCGGACACGAAAAGATTGCAGAGGGGACAGGGAAATCAAAACAAGAAGCCGAAACCGCCGCCGCAGCCGCGGGATTGCAGAAGAAAGGGTGGGGATAGGGAACACGAAGCAAAACACTTTTTGAAAATGTCTGGTTGTCGCCTCTTCGGCGACCCGCCGAGGAGGCGGGAGCGCGACCCGAGGACTTTTCAAAAAATGTTTTGTGGAGTGTGTTCAAACAAAAACCCCGACCGCACGGTCGGGGTTTTTGTTTTATTTTTAATTATGTGAGGGGATGTACGCAAGCGCTTCGGCATGTTTCCAACACGCCCGAGACGATTTCCAGGGCTGGAGCCCTTCGCGCTCGTAGAGCCACGCGGCATAGCCGAGGTTCCCGTCAAGTGCATGGATGTCAAAGCCGTTCTTTTCGGCGCGTTCCGCATGATAGCGTTCGTTGATTTGCATCACGCCAATATCATTGCGGTCAAAGTCGCCGCGGAGTACCCCGGTTTTACCAAAGTGCCGAAAACGGGACTCGCATTTCGCGACTTCCGCGAGAATCGGATTCTCTACGAAATAGGCGCGCACATGCTGTTCCAAGGTAATGGGTTGGTTCACAACCGGCAGTACCACCGTTTCCACACTCTTTTCTCCCGCTACCCCCACCACTTGCAAAGCAGAGAGTGCGAGCGCGAGCGTACCCAGAATTTCCATAGTGATCATATTGGTGATGTCAAAAAACCTGCTATCCGACTCCACCATTATAGCACCCCTAGTGCTTGCTGTCAATACCTTTCTGTGGTCTCATTTTTGCTCAAAAACCATGAAATTGCTTGTGTATTTCGCGCAATTTCTTTGAGGTGACATGCGTATACACTTGGGTCGTCGCGATATTCTGATGTCCAAGAAACTCCTGCACCATACGGATATCCACACCCTTGTTGAGTAAGTTGGTCGCAAACGAGTGTCGGAGCGTGTGAGGGGTAGCGAGAAACGGAATCCCGGCCATTTTTGAATATTTCTCTACCACCAACTCTATCCCGCGTACCGAAAGACGACGCGACTCACGCTCTGACGCGCCGCCACGCTCACTCGTAAAAAGCGCTTCATCTTCGTCGGTGCGGTCGGCGAGAGAGTGCCGCAGCGCCGCAAGGGCACGCGCCGAGAAATACACGGTGCGCGGGTGGCCGCCCTTGCCGACAATGCTCAATTCAAAATCGCTCTTGCCCTTCGCGCCCTCCAATTGTTTTCGGTTAAGTGCCGCAAGTTCGGCGACCCGTAACCCTGTGCTAAAAAGCGTCTCAAGAATAGCGCGATCGCGCCGCCCAGAGGGTATAGCGGCATTGGGTGCTTCCAAAAGTTTCTTTACACGCTCCGCGTCCAAAAACTTAACCAGCCGTGCACGGCGCTCGCGCGGCAACTTCACCTTCTCGGTCGGAAGCGCCTCTATATTCTTTTCATGGAAATAGGCGAGAAACGAACGGAGCGCGATAAGGTAGCGGACCTGGGTAGAAGGGTGGAGCCCCGACGCGGCGCGGCGGACACGGTTGGGGCGGCGCGAGAGCCATAACCGGTATTGCGTTAGATGCGCGTCGGTAAATGCGGCGGGCGTAAGACTCTGAAGTTTGCGCTCAGTGAGCCAATCAAAAAATCTTTGCAAAAAACGCGCATAATTGTGCACTGAATTCGGCGCGAGTCCTTTTTCAACTTCGCTCCATACCAAAAAATCGCCTGCATAAGAGGGGAGAGCTTTTTGCGCCATGGTAATGTGGATTAACCTACATTATACGAAGTACACTACCGCACACAACGAAGAGTTGTGGATAAGTCCTCCCCTCTTTATTGCGTCATGTGCGGTGTCGCGGGAAGCACACCGCGATCGGGCAAAAGTCCTACCAAAAAATCCCACGCGCGCCTCACGAGGTCCCACGCGTATGAGAGGTTGTCCGACACCTTCGGGCTCCCCACAATATCGCGCACGCTGTACCCCAAAAACCCCAAGATAACAAGCACAATGATAATCAAAACCACCGCTTTGATAAATCCCTTATTATTCATATATACGAGTATTAAAATATTAAAGCACCGTCACGGAAGCGAGGGCGTCGCCTTCGCGCAATTTCATAATCCGTACCCCTTGGGTGGCGCGCGAGAGGCGGGGAACTTCGTTCGCTGCAATGCGTATTACCTGACTCTTCTTGGAAATCGCGATGACCTCCTCCCCTTCCGCTTCACCAAGCAAATGCGCGGCGATTACGCTTCCTGTCTTTGGTGTCACCTTCGCGCATTTGATACCACTCCCGCCGCGCTTCTGTGTCTTGAATTCTTTTACCATCGTTGCCTTACCGTACCCTTTTTCGGAAAGGACAAAAAGAGCGGGCTCGCCGGCGCGTTTTGCTATCACCACTCCTGCCACGCGATCGCCTGTCGAGAGTCGCATCGCGCGAACTCCCGCCGCTCCCCGTCCCATCGCGCGAATGTCGGCTTCTTTGAAACGAATGGACTGCCCGCGCGTCGTTACAATCACCGCTTCATCGCCCTTCTCAACAAACGATGCCGACACAAGCTCGTCGTTCGCCTTGAGCCCCATGGCAATTAACCCCGAACGGCGCACTTCGTGGAACGCCTCGGCCGCCACCTTCTTTCCTACCCCGTTTTTGGTCACCAAAAGAAGCGAGAGTCCCGCCACTGCTTTTGCCGACTTAGGCATCGCGAGAATAGAAGTCACGCGTTCATCGCTCGCGAGCGCGAGGAAGTTGGCGATGGACTTGCCGCGCGTAGCGCGCTTTCCTTCTGGGATCTCATACATCTTTATCTGATACGCCTTGCCGCGGTCGGTAAAGAAGAGGAGATCAGCGTGTGTGGTTGCGGTAATTGCTGACATCACCACATCCTCTTCTTTGGTTTCTAAGTCAACCACCCCTACCCCGCCCCGCCGCTGGGTGCGGTACCCTTCGGGGTCGGTGCGTTTGACATAACCCCCGCGGGTAAAGACGAGTACGCTCTCCGCATCGGGAATCAAATCCTCTTCGGAGAATTCTTTGACACCTGTTTTGACTATTTTTGTACGCCGCTCGTCTCCATATTTCTCGCCCGCTTCTGCCAGCTCTTTTTTTATAACAGCAAGAATCTTTTTTGGATGCGCGAGCAAATCGGTAAGTTCAGAAATCAATTTTTGCACTTCCAAAAGTTCGTCCTCTATCTTCTTGCGCTCCAGACCCGCGAGCTTCTGCAAACGCATGTCCAAAATAGCATTGGCTTGTATCTCAGAGAGCTTAAACTGCTTGATAAGCCCCGCACGCGCTTCATCCACATCCTTCGCGGCCTTAATCAGTTTGATAATCGCGTCAATATTTTTGAGCGCAATCGTGAGCCCGAGGAGAATATGCTCGCGTTCCTTCGCCCGCGCAAGGTCAAACTCAGTGCGTCGCCGTACCACCTCTTTGCGGTGCTCTACAAACGCTTCCAAAAACGCCTTGAGAGAGAGCGTCTCGGGAACTCCATTCACGAGCGCGACACAATTGTAATGAAACGCTTCCTCAAGCTGCGTGTGCTTGTAAAGCGCGTTGAGAATTTTCTCTGGATACGCGCCTTGTTTAAGCTCTATCACGACGCGAATATCTTTGGTTGATTCATCGCGAAGTCCTCTGACGCCTTCTATTTTTTTGTCGCGCACGAGGTCGGCGATCTGTACGACAAGTTCCGCTTTGTTAACGCGGTACGGAATAGACGAAATAATAATTTGGAAATGTCCCGCTTTCTCTTCTACAATCTCCGCCTCGCCGCGCACAACCACCGGCCCCTTCCCCGTCGCGTACGCTTGGTGTATATCCTTGGCACCATACGCAATACCGCCCATAGGGAAATCGGGCCCCTTGACGAATTCAAGCAAGTCCTCGGTCGTCGCGGCGGGGTTATCTATAAGTGCAATCGTCGCCGCTACCACCTCTCGCAAATTGTGCGGCGGAATGTTGGTCGCCATACCTACCGCAATACCGAGCGTACCGTTCAGAACAAGATTGGGCACTGCGGTGGGAAGCACCATCGGCTCTTTGCGCGACGCGTCATAGTTGGGACGCCAATCAACCGTCTCCTTTTCCAAATCACGAAGGAGCTCCGATGCAATGCGGCTCATCTTGGCTTCCGTATAACGCATCGCCGCAGGAGAGTCGCCGTCTATGGAACCGAAGTTCCCCTGCCCCCAAATGAGCGGCGAGCGAAAAGAAAACGCTTGCGCCATTTTGACGAGCGCATCATACACCGCCACATCGCTATGCGGGTGATATTTACCCAAAACATCGCCCACCACCGTCGCCGACTTGCGGAACTTGGTCGTCGCGGTAAGCCCCATTTCATGCATCGCAAAAAGAATGCGACGGTGCACGGGCTTGAGCCCGTCGCGGACATCAGGGAGCGCGCGCGCGGTAATGACCGACATCGCGTAGTCCAAATACGACTCGCGCATCTCCTTCGTTATCTCCCGCGGTACCACCTTCCCCCCCTCTTTATTTCCCTCCATATCCTTCTATTATAGCATAAAAAGCTATTCCTGTCGTTCAAATTCAATGGGTTTGGAGAGAGACCAGGAACCCCAGAGGTCGCGGATTTTTGCTAGTTGAGCGGCGGCGGAAACGGCGGTGTCGGCAATGTTGTCCCAAATGCGCGAGAGTGGTCCGGCTTGGGTAGCTTCTACCGTTGGTTCTGCAACAGGTGTGGCTACAGACACAGAACGAAATGAAAAAGAAAACCATACCGCTCCGATCGCGAGCGTAAATGCGAGCGCTGCGAAAAACGCACAGCGCTCTCTCCGGTCGGTCATTTTGCTCCAAAACTCAGGCATACAACTTCTCCTTTCTTCTTTTCCACATCCTTTTTCTTTAGGGTGAGTTTCTCAACCGACGCTGATGATTGGCCACACTCTTTCAAAAATTGTGTGAGTTCCTTCCCCTTCTCCTCATAGTGCATAGGTACGATAAGGCGCGGCTCAAGCGACACGGCAAGCTTATGTGCGGCGCTCGGGTCGAGCACTTCACCGCCTCCGATAGGAACAAAGAGTATATCAGCGCCCTCGAGCGCGCTCTTCGCATGTGCCGAGAGCGCGCTCGCGTTCGGGAGGGGTCCTAAAAATGCGAGCATCATACTCTCAAGGGTAACCTTGTATACCGCACCGATACGGTTATCTCCATCATACTTGGTTGCTATCGGGAATCCCTGTCCCGTGATACCCTTGAGTTCATATTCGCCCGGACCCTCTATCGCAAAGGGCACTTTCTCTCCAAAAGCGACTTGCCCAACCCCATTGAAATCCTGATGCGGGAGCGAGACAAAAACAATATCCGCACCAAACTTTGGCGACTTATGCGCCGCCTCCTTAGCCGGTGGGTTAAACGCAATCGTAAGCTCCCCAAACTGCACCTTAAAACATTCCAAACCGTAATACGAAATGACCATTGAGGTAGTGTAGCAAAAATAAGCTTATTTCGCCACAGCAAGAGCGTCATCGAAAGCGATGGAGAGGAGGCGCGAGGCGCCGCGTTCCATCGTAATACCATAAAGCACACCTGCGCGCGACATTGTCTCGCGATTGTGCGTAATCAAAATAAGTTGCGAGTGCTTGGCGAGCCCCTCTATCATATCGCCGTAGCGCTTGGAGTTTGCTTCATCCAACGCGGCATCGGTTTCGTCTAGGACAATAAAGGGTGGTGGTTTGACCGACGAAAGCGCGAAAATGAGCGCGATAGAGGTGAGCGCGCGCTCGCCGCCGGAGAGCATCGCAAGCCCTTTGATTTTTTTACGCGGGATAGAAACCTCTACCTCCACCCCCGCCGCCGCCTCTTCTTCTTCGGCGGCGAGCGCCGCCTCAAACGCCGCGTGTTCGTCTATGTTCTCTCTCACACCTTCACGCCGACGACGCACCACTTTCTCTTCCCGCACCCGTGCAGTCCCCCCGCCAAACATCACCGAGAAAAATTTCCCAAACTCAGTATTGATACGCTCAAGCCCCTCATGAAATTCCCGGTCCAGCGTCTCACCCAACTCCTTGATAAGCGACTCCAAAGATACCGCCCCTTGTTCCAAATCGGCAAGTTCTTTTGCAAGAAATTCATCGCGCGCAAGCGCGTCAGAAAATTCTTTTTGCACCTCCAAAGCGCCGCCACCACCCGCTTCCTCCAGCCGAATCTTAAGCCGCTCTATATCGCGCCGCCGCTCATCTTGTTCTCTCTCCTCCACTGCCGCCACTCCCTTTTCATATTCCACCGCGCTCCGTCCGCACAGCGCGGCGGCTTCGCCCAATTCACGCTTAAAATCGATCTCGCGGTGTTCAAGTGCTGCGCGGCGCGCGCTCTCATCACGCACGATCACCTCCAATTCCGCCTTGCGTGTAAGCAGGTGAAAACGCTCTTCACCGGCACTCTGCCTCGCACGCGCCGCCGCTTCTGCCTGTTTTATTTTCTCTTCCAACATCTGCCGCTCTTTCTTCACCACAACGAGACGCTTTTCCAACCCCTCGATTCCAGCAGCTGGAGCGCTCCGATACTTCGCGACAAACGCGCGCACTTGTTCCTTTATTCGTTCCACCAGCGTCTCTTTTTCCACCTCCTCCGCCAACTGCTCAATATCAGCAAACGCGACATGTTTGCGCGCGCTGGTATTCGCCCGCTCGCGCAATTGCCGCTCCAAAATACCCTGCTCACCCTCCAACCGCCCCAGTTCACGCGAAAACATTCCTACTTCATCTCCGTTTTTTTCTTCCGCTGTATTCGTCAACCGCGCAAGCACTTGTTCTATCTTTGTCAATTCCGCGCGAAGCGCGCCGACATCTCCCGAAAGTCCTTCCGTGGTTTTTTTAAGCGCTGCATTCTCGCGCGCAAAGTAAGTGCGATACAATGCTATCAACTCTTCTCTATACTTCTTCGCCCGCTCAATCTTCTCGGTTTGCTTTTTGAGAAACGATAAATGTGGAGCGAGCTCACGGCGGAGCGCCACTACCTCGCGCATATTCTCGCGCGTTTTCTCCAACTTCTTCCCTGCTTCACCGCGCTTCCATTGATAAATCTTAAGACCAAGCGCGTCTTCAATAAGTTCTCTACGTTCGCGCGCGTGAGCAGAGAGAATACGGTCTGCCTCGCCTTGGGAGATAATATGGTACCCGCCATGCGAGAGATGAACAGGTAAGAGCAATTCGTGAATATCACGCAAACGCACACTCGTCCCATTCAAAAAATATTCGCTTTCAGCGTCACGATACACACTGCGCTCCACGCTCACTTCGTCAAAGTCCATATTAAAAAGACGCTTCCCTTTCTCTGGCGTATTGTCAAATACAAGCTTAACCGACGCGCGGTTTCCGCGCGGAGCCGCTTCAGCGCCATTCCAAATCAAGTCCTCGGTACGCTTGCCGCGCATACTTTTGACCGATTGCTCGCCCAATACAAAACGGAGCGCTTCGCTCACATTGCTTTTGCCCGACCCATTGGGGCCAACAATAGCAGTAATAGGGGTCTTGAATTCCAGAGTGGTTGTGCGCGCAAACGATTTGAACCCTGAAAGTGCGAGGAACTTGAGATGCATAGAAAAATTATATCATAAAGAAAAACCCCCCCTCCCTGAACTTCCAAATTCAGAGGGGGGGGGTTAGCCGCGTGAGGCGGCGCTAGCAAAGGCGGCGGAAGAACACCGGTCCGCCGTTGCGCGAGAGCGCAACGAGACGACCATCTTCCAACGACGACCCAACCACTTTGGCGGAGAGGAAGGTTCCTCTCCGCGTCCGGAAGAGCACGCTCTTCCGAAGGCAAACGCCGCGGGGCGCCAAAATTTCCGACTCCGGCGGAGGCGTCGCTTGCCGCTCTTCGATTTCACGCACAGTCTCCCGTGCGTTGTTTTCGAAGATTGGGGCGATTTCCTCCGTGGGCTTTTCCACCGGGGTCGGCTTCGCCGGCCGGAACAAACGGTCCAACATTTCAATCAGATTCAGAAACCAAATGAACGGAACTGCCAAGGTTTTCATTTTTTCCTTTCAATGTTTGCACGCAAGTTCATCCTGCATGCTCTGTGTCCCAGTATAACACCTTGTGTATTTCCTGTCAAGTCCCCTCTTATCGCCACATTTTTGTGGCATCCCACTTAATGCGCGCAAGCACCCCGAGTGCGATAAGCACCACGATAATTTCCGCAATCCACCCCACCACCGGTATAAGCCCCGTTGCGCACCAGACGAGTGCGCCGAGGGTAATACTTTTCCAATCGACGCGTTTAAGAAGCCACCCACCAACAAGAATAGGCGCAAAAATGGCTGCGCTCACTGCAAACGCGACGGCGGCAAGCATACCGATTACACCCAATAGTGAGCCGACAAAACTCGCGAACAAAATCGCCGATGCGACGGGCAGTGCGAGTGCAACGAGAAACCCCCTCCCCAATTCGCGTGCGGGCTCCTCCGTTGCAATGCGCACCGCCTCGGCGCTATAGCGCCGGAAAAAGAGCCCGAACACCAGAGATGCAGTGAGGAACGCGAGGAAAAAGGGGAGTGCAGACCAAAACGCGCTGCCGAAAATTATGCTCTGCCCGCCCCGTTTCCATGGGATAAACTCTGTCGCACCTGCAATCACTGCCCCATCGGTTATCTCTACTTTGTGTTTTGCGCGGTAGGAAAAATTACCGGCGAGCCGCGCGTTCGCGCCAAGGCGAACCTTCTCTGCTTCTACGACCGTATTACCGCCCACCACCCCATCAATAAACACCTCATCACCATAGACGCGAAGGTTCCCGCCGACAGGCGCGGCGATGCGCACCACTCCTCCCATAAGCACTGCGTCGCCGCTCACGCCCGTTCCTTGTACTTCAACTTGCCCACCGGCAATGAGTGCGTCGCCACCGACACGACTCTGGAGTATCACCGTGCCGCCCACCGCGCGGAGGTCGTCGCCGACCGCGCTAACAATCGTGACGGTACCACCCACAATGCCCACATCGGCCGCGATAGTACCGCTTATCAAAACGTTTCCACCGGCGGCAAGCAGGTCAGCACCCGCTCCTCCCGCGTGCGTTACTGAACCACCAACGAGATAGAGGTCTTCTCCCGCGCGCTCCGCCACCCCCGTCCCTACCCACTCGCCCACGCGAAAATCAAGTGCAAAAAGCGCAAGTGGCAGTGCTAATACTCCTGTCATACCAACCAAAAGGTACTTTTTCATATGCTCCTAGTATAACAAGTATTACAAATATGCAAGTGGGTTGAGATAGGCGCCCGGGTTTGCGAGGGGCATCGTATACGTGCGCCCACACACCCTACTGCGGAGCGTCCCTATCTCCACCCCCTGAGTCGCAAAGACACTAAAATGCAGATGAGGGCCGGTCGCATAACCCGTGTTACCTGAATAACCGATAACCTCGCCCGTATTAACGCTCTGCCCCACTTCAACACGCATAAGCGAGAAATGCGCATAGAGTGTCGAGAGACCGTTACCATGTTCAATCAAAATCCACTTGCCGTACGAAGCATTACGGCAGGTCTGGTCGGTATCCCCCATTCCGCGCACTACACCTCCCAAGGCCGCCTTGACCGGAGTACCCACGCTCGCGCGAAAGTCCACCCCATTATGTCCCTTGCCACGGTACGCGCCGCTCTGAGCAAAGGGCGTATTGCCGAAATACTGCGTAATTTTGACAGTATCCAAAGGCCACTTGAGCACGCCTGAACCCGCAACCGGAAGACGAGAAGGGTCTAGTTCAAACTTGAGTTGTAGTTCGTATTCCAAGAGTTCCTGCTCAAAAGCGGCACGGAGCGCGAGACGGTCGTCAAGAATTCTTTGGTAATTTGCTTCTTTGTTTTTGGTCTGATTCAAAAGCGACTGCTGCTCCGCGCGATTCGCGTCAACAATTTTTTTGCGGTCAGAGAGTTCTTCTTTAAGTGCAGAGAGCGTGCGCCGTTCTTTATCTATTTGTGCGCGCGTACTCTCGGTGGTTGCTTTCAATGTCTTTATTTCCGCAATTTTCTCGGCAAGGCGTGCCTGTACGAGATAGAGCGCGTCGTTCTCGCGCCACGCACCCGAGACCCCATCGCCCGCCAGAAGAACACTCGCGAGAGGTTCCTGTTCATTCGCTGCCAACACACGGAGTGCCTTCGAAAGTGCAGCTTCCCCCCGCTCTATCCGCCCCGACTGCCTTGCAATATCTTGGGTGAGCGCATCAATGCGCAAGGTGGCAGCAACAATTTTGTTCTCGGTTGAACGAATCTCAGCAAGTAACTTGCGACGCGTGAGATCCAACGCCGCAATCGCATTTTTGAGCGTGTTGGATTCATTCCCGATTGTTTCCAACTCCTTCTGATACCCAGCAATTTCTCTTTCCAACGCGGCAATCTGTCCCTCACGCTCACCAATTTTCGTACGCAACTCATCCACATCAGCGTAAACGAAGATCGCTGTAATACAAACGGCGAGCACCACAATTGTTTTAGCGCCGTTTCGCATACTGGCGGTTGAGCCAATTGAGTTTGTGGGTATCAAAGACAGCGCCGCCTTTTTGTACCCGCGCGAGGTCAAATTGTTTTATCAAATCATCGAATGAGAGAACTTCGCTCGCATCGCTCGCGGACGGGTGCCAACCTACCAGTGCGAGAAAATTGAGCATCGCTGGAGAAGAAATACCCTGCGCACGATAGTGCGCAAGCGAGACCGTCTCCCCATGTTTGCGTTTAGAAAGCTTGGAACGGTCGGGCGCCAAAATAAGCGGGATATGCGCATACACCGGGCGCGGCGCCCCGCACGCCTCTTGAATCAAAATTTGGCGGGGAGTATTGGAAATATGGTCTTCGCCTCTGATAACATGCGTGATACCCATATCAAAATCGTCCACCACTACCGCGAGATGGTAGAGCGGCTCGGAGAGCGAGCGAGCAATGACGAAGTCCTTGAGCTCGCTGGTATTGAAACTGACTTCCTTGCGAATAAGGTCGGTGAAACAAACTTCTTTGTTCGGATTCTTAAACCGCACGACTTCTACCTCCCCCTCTCCTTCTTTTTTCTTCTCTCGCGATACATACGCCGCGCCTTTGTCTATCAGCGCTTTCAAATATTTTTGATAGAGCTCCGTTCGTTCCGACTGCCGATACACTGCGTCAGGTACAATCCCCAACCACGCGAGCCCATCGGTGATATCTTTTTCGTATTCTGGTTTCGAGCGTTCGCGGTCGGTGTCTTCTATACGCAGTATAAATTTCCCACCATGCTGTTTAGCGAAGATATAGTTAAAAAGCGCCGTACGCGCCCCCCCCACATGCAACGGACCTGTGGGCGACGGCGCAAAGCGGACAATAATTTGTTTTTCCATATTCATGATTCGTGTGACAAACCTATTTCTACCAACTTTTCGGCAATGGTGCGAGCGGCGCGAGGGTTATTGAAGGTACGCGCAGCCGCAGACATCGCCGCCGCGTGCGCCGAATCCTCCATAATTTTGCGTATCTCTGCCAAAAGAAGTGTCGGTGAGAGATTGGCTTCCTCTAACACTGCCGCCGCGCCGCTCTCGGCGTACGCATACGCATTTTTGCGTTGGTGGTCGCCGTTTGATTCGGTGATAGGAATAATAATAGAAGGAATTCCCCACCCCGCGATTTCAAAAATAGTAGAGCCCGCGCGCGAAACAGCGAGTGTCGCGACACTCGCCGCCATCGCAAGTGCGTGTTCGTTAAGAAACGCAAAGGGACGGTACCGACTCGCGTGTGAGTTTGCAGAAAGAATTACATCCGCGCGCGCCGACATTTCAGCAAGATGTTCCACACCAGTCTGATGAATAATCTGATAGCGCTCTACCAGTTGCGGAAGCGTTTGTAGTATGAGTTCGTTAATCTTTTGTGCACCCTGCGAACCACCTAAAACAAAAATAATCGGAATGTCGGGCTCCAATTTGAGAAACGCACGCGCCGCTGTCTGATCCACTGGTTCTCGAAGCGCACGCCGCACCGGGTGTCCGGTCCACGCGGTTTTCTCGGAAGGAAAGAATTCTGCCGCGTCTCGCCACGAAACGGCAATCCGTCGCGCGAACCGCCCGGCGAGGCGGTTCGCGCGTCCCGGCACCGAGTCGGACTCGTGAATCACCACCGGAATATTGAGTATATGCGCAGCAAGGAGAGTCGGAATACTTCCAAACCCACCCTTCGCAAACACTACATCAGGGTAATACCAAAAGAGGAGGGCGAGCGCTTTCTTCGTCCCCCAGAGCGTCCGAAAAAAGTCAGTGATGTTGCGTCTGTCTGCATAAAGACGCACCTTCCCCGCGGGGATTTTAACAAAGATAATTGCGTATTTCGCCAAGAGCGCTGCGTCGTAAGGCTCGGGCGCAAAGAAAAAGAGCTGCGGTTCAATAAGCCGTCGTTCGCGCGCAAGCGCACGAATTTCTTCCGCCACCGCAATGAGGGGGAAAAAGTGCCCCCCCGTCCCCCCGCCCGTCAGCACAATCCGCATGAGGGGATTATAACACCTATCGCAAAATGATTTGCTCCACCACCACCCTCTCGCGAGGAACATCACGCTCGTCGGTATCGGCACGCGAGATAGCAAGTGCTACTTCCATTCCTGCTGTTACTTTTGCAAAAACCGTGTGCTTACCCACGAGCCATGGCGTCTCGCGCGCCGTGATAATGAAAAATTGGCTCCCGTTGGTGTTGGGACCGGCGTTCGCCATCGCAACTACCCCGCGCACCATTTTTTCGTCATTGATTTCATCGCCAAACTGGTAACCGGGACCGCCCGTACCCCAAAACGCCTTTTTCGTCTCATCTTTTGAAAGCGGATCGCCGCCTTGAATCATAAAATCAAAAATGATGCGATGGAACGTCGTGCTATTGTAAAACCCTTCTTCAGCAAGCTTCGTGAAGTTGGCAACCGTTTTCGGTGCCTTATCGACAAGAAATACAATTTCTATATTTCCGTAATTTGTTTTGAGCGTCGCGCCACTCCACTCCAGCACCGCCCGCGCCGCGCCATTGGTCTCTCGCACCTCCTTGGTCACCTCCGCGCGCGAAACGAAGTACCACCACACACCAAGCGCGACCACAACCAACACGAGCGCCATAATAAAAGGCATTTTGAGTTCTTTTGACATAGGTAATTATTTTTTATTTCTCCTCCATGGCCAACGGATGTGCGGCACCCGGATGCGTGGAAAACGCGGCAAGCGCGGCATACTCATGCGCGGTATCCGCACCCACCGCAAGCCCGCTCCATAAAATCCGCGCACTGCCTCTTTCATCGCACGCGAGGAGCGGCGCATAAACGAGATACCTTGTTTCTTCTCCCGCACCACTTCCGATTCCAACGCATCACGTGCCTCGTCTATGGCCGCATACATACTCGCCGCCTCGGCAACCGCGCGAAGACGCTCGCCCTTCTGTCGTACATTAAACTCTGCACGGAACACATCGCCCTTGTCGTGATGTCGTGTCGTACGCCCTACCTCTATCTGCACCTTGAGCGTGGGTTCGGCAAAATCAAGTACACTTGAGAGTGACACAAAACGCTTCTCCACATACGCACGCACCTCTGGAGAAAGCGCCAGATTGGTTGCTTTGATATTAAACGCAGTGGGCAACATCGTATACCCAGTATAACCTACTGCGGAGAATGTTGGTAACGCCCCACCAATTCCGCCACTGATAAAACGCTTCCTTCCATCGCGGTCAGAATTTCTTTTTTGGTACTCCCCGCCTTGAGCGCCAAAGTTTTATTGAGAGCGTACAGGCGAAACACAGAGCGGTGTTCGCCTGACAGCGGGCAGGGAGCAGTATAGCCAGTTTTCCCTAACAAATTTCTTCCACCCCGTCCGGGTGGGTCTTTACCTTCATCTATAGTCCGCATCGTCGGCGGAATATTGAACACCGTCCAATAGTCCTCCATCATCAATACAAGCGATTGAGCTTCCTCCGGCACGCCAGTGATTGAAAGCGCAGGAGATATCTCCATACCATTACAGGTAAAGCGCGTTGGAATAAGTCCGCCATGTGCAAAAGCGGGACTGGTAAGCGTTAATGCTGATTTCTTTTCTGGTGTAGCTAGCGGAATATTCACCACACTCGCTGTTTGTATCCTACGAATAGAAGCCCATTCGCGCGCAAAGAAACGCGACAAGACGGACTCCTCGCCGGGCGAAAACGCCAAAAGCGAGAACATAAACACCATACCAAGCAATAATCCGCCGGCGAGTTCCATTCCATCTCTCTACCATCTTTTCATCAGATTTGCAAGTATGTACAAGTGCGAGGTACGCGCTATGTCGCCTCAGTGTCGCGCACCGTACTTTCTCCACCCTCTTTTGGTGGTTCAGCCTGCCCCGAGCCAGTCGAGGGGTCGGGCTTCACATACTGCGCAATTTTTTGGATTTCGGCAGAAAGTTCCTGCGTCGCGGTCTTGATTGCCTGCGCATCCGAGCCGCCCAGCACTACTTTGAGCGCAGAAATCTTGCTCTCAATCGCTCCTTTCACCTCGCCCGGCACTTTATCACCCGCATCCCTGAGCGCCTTCTCGGCGGTGTAGACCAGTTGTTCGCCTAGATTTTTCGCCTCCGCCGCATCACGTTTTTTCGCATCCTCTTCTGCATGCGCTTCGGCATCTTTTTGCATCCGTTCTACCTCTTCTTTAGAAAGGGTGGAGCGCGCCTCAATACGAATTGATTGTTCCTTCCCGCTTGTTTTGTCCTTCGCCTTCACCGAGAGAATACCGTTGACATCCACATCAAATGACACTTCCACCTGCGGCATCCCGCGCGGTGCGGGCGGAATCCCCTCCAAGTTGAATTGTCCGAGAAGTTTGTTGTCCACAAACATCGGTCGCTCACCCTGACACACGCGAATCGTTACCGCCGTTTGATTATCCGCCGCCGTAGAAAACACCTGCGACTTGGTTGTGGGAATCGTTGTATTACGCTCCACAAGCCGTGTTGCTACTCCACCCAAGGTCTCCAAAGAGAGCGAGAGCGGAATCACATCAAGCAAGAGCACATCGCGCACATCACCACCCAAGATGCCACCTTGAATCGCGGCGCCCACCGCGACCACCTCGTCGGGGTTGACCCCAAGATGCGGCTCTTTTTTGAAAAATTCCTTGACTGCTTTCTGAATCGCCGGCATCCGCGTTTGACCCCCTACCATCACTACCTCGTCTATATCGCCCACCTTGAAAGGAGAGGCCTCTATGGCGCGTTTGGTAATACTCATCGCGCGTTCTACAAACTCCGCCGCCAATTCCTCCAACTTCGCGCGCGAGAGCTTGAGCACCAAGTGCTTCGGTCCCTCGGCACCGGAGGTAATGAAGGGAAGATTCACTTCGCTCTCAAGCGCAGTTGAAAGTTCAATCTTCGCCTTCTCCGCCGCCTCCTCAAGGCGTTGGAGTGCAAGCGCGTCTTTGCGAATATCTATTCCCTCCTGCTTTTTGAACTCGTCGGCAAGGTAGGCGATAATTTTCTGGTCAATGTCATGCCCACCTAGATGCGAATCGCCGTCGGTCGCTTTGACTTCTACAACATCATCACCTACCTCCAAAACGGAAATATCAAAAGTGCCACCGCCGAAATCAAAAACGGCGATTTGCTCGTTTTTCTTTTTGTTGAAACCATATGCGAGCGCGGCGGCAGTCGGCTCGTTGATAATGCGTTTGACCTCCAACCCAGCAATCTTGCCCGCATCTTTGGTTGCCTGCCGCTGGCTGTCGTTGAAGTAGGCGGGTACCGTAATCACCGCCTCAGTAATTTTCTCGCCCAAGCGCGCCTCCGCGTCAGCTTTCAATTTCGCCAATATCTTTGCCGATATTTCTTCGGGGCGTTCCCACTTCTCTCCCAATTTCACCTCAATGCCGCCCGTCGCGGACTTGCGCACTTCGTAGGGCACCGTCTTGATATCTTTTTGCACCGCCGCATCATCGTAACTATGCCCGATAAAGCGCTTGATGGTATAAACCGTATTTTTCGGATTCGTCACTGCCTGCCGCTTCGCGAGTAACCCCGCAAGCCGCTCGCCCGTTTTTGATACCGCCACAATAGAAGGTGTGGTGCGCGCGCCTTCGCTATTCTCAATAATTTTGGGGACCCCGCCCTCCATCACCGCCATGGCGGAATAGGTCGTACCGAGATCAATGCCTAATATTTTGCTCATAGGAATGTAAGTATACACCGCCTTCGTTATTTTTTATACTCCCCCACTTTTACTTTCGGCGGCTTGAGGATTTTGCCCGCGAGTTCGTAGCCCTTCTCCACTACCACAACAATGGTATTGTTTTGCGTCTCGTTCTCCACCTTCTCGTGCCCTACCACTTCATCGCGCGCGACATCATAGACAGAGCCCGCCACAGGAACAATTTCTTTGAGTCCGTTTTCGGCAAGCGTCTTTTTGAGAAGCGCGGCGATATGCTCCACACCCGTGCGCCAACTCGCATCCGCCTTTTCCCATACCTCTTTGTTACCCATCGCGCGCTCAAAACTCTCCACCACCGGCAAAATGTCCGAGAGTAACCCCTCATTTGCAAACTTTACGAACGCGACACGCGCTTTCTCATCATCCTTGCGCGCATTGATAAAATCCGCCTTCGCGCGTTGCCACCCCCCGAGATACTCATCGCGTTCTTTCCGCAACACCTTTATCTCTTCTTTAAGTTTCGCAACCACCTCTGCCGGATCTTTGGTATTATCGGCATCTCCTTCGGGTTCAACATTATACTCGCGTTCAATATCCATAGATTAGCGTTTACTCCACTGCGGGCCTTTGCGCGCCTTGCCTTTGCGACCAAATTTGCGGCGCTCTTTAGCGCGCGGGTCGCGCTTGAGAAAACCCGCCTTCTTTATCTTCGCCCGCAACTCGGGCTCTGCGGTAACAAGCGCGCGCGCAATCCCATGACGGAGCGCCTCCGCTTGAGCGGGAAGCCCTCCGCCCGCAACACGCGCCGATACACCATAATTTTTCCGTGCGTCTTCATGAAGCGCGAACACTGCGTGCGCTACCCGACGCTGTTCATCTGTTTTGAAATATTCGTCCGGTTTTTTATCTTGCACGACAAAAGTGCCACCGCCCATAAACAAACGGACCCGGGCCGCGGCGGTCTTGCGACGACCAACCGTTTCAATATATTTCCCCTCCGTTTTTTCTTTTTCCTTCGGCATATTTATTCGGTAATTATCAAATGTTTGATTGTCCGTGCACGGAGCTTATTCTTAGGCAACATCCCATACACCGCGCGGCGTATCGCCTCGCTGATACCTCGGCGCGCACCCAAAGAAACCAGCGACTCTTCTTTAAGTCCTGAAGGGTACCCTGAATACCGTTGGTATTTTTTCTCTGCTTGTTTCTTTTCAGTCAAAAAAAGTTTACTTGCATTAGCGACCGTCACCCGCACCGCAGGTACAACATTGAGTGTAAAATCTGGTCTATCTTTGCCACGCAAAAGGAGCGCCGCCTCGCTCGCGACCCGCCCCAACTTTTTGCCCGCCGCGTCTATCGTGTGATTCATACCAGTTCTATAACTGCCCTTTGCGCGCCGTCGCTTCGGCGAAAACCCGTTTTGATAATCCGGGTATACCCGCCTTGGCGGTCGGCATATACCTTCCCCACCTTCTGAAAAAGGATCGTCGCTGCCTCCGGGGTCCCGAGGCGGCGCGCCGCTCTGCGGCGCGCCGCCACCGAATTCTCTTTTGCCGCCGTTACCAACTTTTCAGCAAAAGGTCTCAATGCCTTCGCGCGCGCGAGCGTAGTTTCAATCGCACCATGCGCAAAAAGCGAACGCGCGAGCGAACGCATAAACGCGGCGCGGACCTTGCGCTCGCGACCAAACTTTTTAATCCGGTTGTGATGTCGCATACGAATACTACTTGAGCGTAATACCGAAATTCCCAAGCATTTTCTTGACCTCTTGTACCCCTTTGCTCCCCAAACCGTCAATATCCAGAATATCTTCCTCTCGTTTGCGCGCGAGACCACCCACAGTACGAATACCAGCGTTGGAGAGAGCCATCTTCGCGCGCGCCGAGAGATCGAGCGTGTCAATACGCGTTTTGAGAATCTCAGGGTCTATCTCGCGCATCGGCTCCCGCACGGGTTTCGTCACCGGTGCGGCAATAGGCTCTACGGGCGCATCTTCGCGGAACCCCACCACTGCGCGCAACTGTTGGAGCATAATCTGTATTGACTGTTCCAACGCGGCGCGCGGTGTTATCGTTCCATCGGTCTCAATAAAAAGGCGCAGGCGATTGAAATCAGTGCGATCACCTACCCGCATATTCTCCACTTCGTAATTGACTCTCCGCACAGGAGAAAACACGGCATCCACCGCAATAGCGCCGATGTCCACCCGCTCCTTCTGCAATACCTCCTTGGGTACAAACCCGAGCCCGCGCTCCACCCGCGCTTCAATCTCAAGTCCCGCCCCCCTACCCAGCGAAGCAATATGTTGCTCTGGATTCTGCACCGATACTTGACCCGGACACTCAAACGCCGCAGCAGTTATCTCTTTTGGGCCTTTGGCGGAAAGAGTAATGGTCTGCGATTCGTCTGAAACCAGAGCGAAGCGGACCCGCTTTATATTGAGCAAAAGCGCAATCACATCTTCCTTCACTCCATCAAGTGTAGAAAATTCATGAGGCGCGCCGGTTATCTTGACCCCCGTCACCGCCGCGCCGGGGAGAGAAGACAAAATAATACGACGGAGCGAATTACCAAGCGTATGCCCATACCCCGGGGAGAGACCGTCTATTTCGTACGCACCAGTAGTACGGTCTTCTTTTAAGACACGGGGCTGTGAGGGAGATGGAATAGTGCGCATAGACATAGAAGTAAAAAGATAACACTAACGCCGATAAAACTCAAGGACCGTATCCACATTAAACGGCGCCGCGGTGCGGACATAGTGCGGGACACCGACAATGCTCCATTCCCGCGCACCTCCCTCGCCCACCTCGGCGCGCAACCACGCGGGAAGAGAAACTGCTTCTCCCGCCTTCTCTTCGCGCCAACACTTTTTCGAAATGCTCGCCGAACGGACGCGGATACGATCGCCTTCACCAAGGCGATACGAGGGCACCGTCACCCGCCGACCGTTGACCAATACATGCCCATGCGAAACGATTTGGCGCGCACCTGCGCGCGAAAGCGAGAGTCCCGCGCGGTACGCAACATTGTCTAATCGCATTTCCAAAGAAGAAAAAACGACATGAGCTGCACCCTTGGCATGCTCGAGTGCGGCGCGAGAGAGCGCGCGCAACTGAGCGTTGCTCACCCCATAGAGAAACCGCGCCTTCTGCTTCTCAGCAAGCTGCACGGCGAAGTCGCTCCGACTCCGCGAGCGACTCGGCATGCGCTGGCCGCTCCGCAGAGCGAATTTCTGCGTACTTGTCTTCTCAAATAATTCAGCGCCATACCGGCGAGCAATTTTGTAACGCGAACCAATTTTCATATTTTTCTTTTTCGAAATGTCGAAATACTATCCCTCTTTTTTAAACGCGGCGGGGCTTCTTCGGGCGCGGCCCATTGAAAGGAACGGGCGTCACATCCCGAATAGCGCTAATTGTAATCCCTTTCGACATAAAACCTCTGATCGCGGATTCTCGACCAGACCCAACCCCCGACACCACCACTTTTACCTCCTTCATTCCCAACGCGTGCGCCTGTGCCCCCAACATCTCGCCCACCTTCGCCGCCGCAAATGGCGTCCCCTTCTTCGCTCCGGTAAACCCGAGCGCTCCCGCAGACGACCCGGCGATCCGGTTTCCTCGCTCATCCGCCAATGATACCAGCGTATTATTATACGATGCGCGAACAAACAACACACCACTGGCGAGTTGTTTTTTAGAAGAAGGAGTGCGCGAAGCGGGCGCCTCGCTTCCTGCAGCGACGGAGGTTTCTCCTTTTGCAATAATGCGTTTTTTACCCATACAAAATTATTTCTTATCCGCCGCTTTACGACCGGTACCCATCGTCTTGCGCACATTGCCACGACGCGTGCGTGAATTGGTCTTCGTGCGCTGTCCACGCACCGGCAAACCGCGTTGATGGCGAACACCGCGGTATGCCTTGATATCCTTAAGCCGTTTGATGGTACCCGCCACTGCTCGTTTCAAATCACCCTCCAAAATAAGTGCTTCGCAGGCAACACGGAGCGCTTGCTCTTGAGCAGGAGACAACTCTTTCGGACGCTTCTCGGGAGCAACACCCGCTTGGAGTAATAGGCGGCGCGCGAGCGAACGACCCACACCATAGAGGATCGGCAATCCATACTCAAGCCGCTTCGTATCGGGAATGGTAACACCTTTGATACGCATATTATCCTTGTCGTTGTTTATGTCGGACCTGGCTGGTACACACGATGAAAACGCGACCACGGCGGCGAACCACCCGGCAACGCGGACACCGTCGCTTTACTGATGCCTTGACATTCATAGTCCGTTATAACCGTTTAATAATACGCGCCTTGCCGCCGTACCGATCGAGTTCCACCTCTACCCGATCACCTACCAAAACACGAATACGATGTAACCGCATCCGCCCCGCCAAATAGGCGAGCACCGGGGCGCCCTCGCCAAGCTGCACGCGAAAAAGCGCGTCGGGCAACGCCTCGGTCACCTGCCCCACTGCACGCGCAATCCCCTCTTTGGTTCCCATGAGCGAATACGAGCGATACTAACAAAGTATACAGAGAGGGTCAAGTCAATGACTCACCTTAATAATGATGCGCTCTGGGTTGCTGGGAAACGCCTTTTTCCAAAACGGACGAATGATCACCTGAGAGCGCTCAATCGCCGGGAACGAGGAAACGACCGCAACGGTTTCTGTTTTTGGTTTACCAGCGAGTGAGCGCGCGAGCGCCGCTTCGTCTAGTTCCCACACGACCGTTCCCTTCCCCTGTATATCAAACAAGAGCGTACCGCCCGCTCCCTTGCCGTAATCCACTTTATTAAGAAATCCGAACGAGAGTGTATCGAGCCCCTCGAGTATCACCGCCGCGCCGTCGTAGCGCAGAAGTGAACGCTCGGCAATATACGCCGCGAGCGTGCGCCGAGAAAAAGCAAATGCGGTAAGCGTACCCCGTTCAACAACCTTCATCTTTCCTCCACTTACTGCTTCTTCTGGTACCGACGCCGTGCGGAGTGCAAAACCACTGTCAAATACGAGGTCCTCACCCGCCTCAGCACGCGCTTTTGTGAGAAGCGTACTCTGGAGCGCCGCGCGGAGCGCAGAACGCGCGTTCGCGAGTTTCTCGGGAGAAACAAACGGCGCCATACCGACAAATCCACCGGTCATTTCCGTTTTTGAACGAGCATAAAATCCGGCGAAGCGTTCGGGGCTCGTCTTAAATCCCGGAATAGTAAAATCGGTCAACCCGATATTGTAGGTATCTCCTGCCTGATCGGCGAACACTGGGGTCTCAACACTCCCGGGGAGCGTTTTGCCTCCATCAGTTTTGCGCCCCGGCACAATAATGGATTCGGGAATTCGATACATAAACCCATCAGGCGTTTCAAAGCGGGTATTCTTTATCAGCCGTTGCGGGGCACTCCCAAAATTATTGTAGACGATAATGGTACCTGATGCCTTGCGTTCTACTCTTTTTTCTCCCTCCGACTCAAGAAGAACTTCCTCAACCCCTTCAGTCACCACTTCTCGATAAGGAACATACGCACCCACGGTTGTCGTCGCCGCAAGAGCGGTACCTTGGAGCGACACTTCCACCGGCACCGCCTTGAGAGTCACGGTAACCGTCGCACCACTGAGAGAAAAAAACACGGTTGTGCCCAGCCCCATAAGCACACAAACAACCACACCCCACAAGATCCAACGCCCACCTAAACGCCGTGGCGACTGCGCCACGCGCCCCGGAAGAGACGCCGCTTCTTCTGGTTCGTCGCTTCCACTCCAGCGATGGGCGCGCGGCGGGATAGGAACGCTTCGGATAGAGCGCCTTCCTCCCGGCGGAATCACATCGTTCATTTCTCGCGGCATAGAGCTCTCATTCTACCATATTTATAATCATCTACTCATATCTTATCCACACAACAATTATTTACTTGCATCCAAAAACAAACGCGGTTTCGGCGAGAAACACCGGGTCCACACTCTCGCGTACCCTCCATTCAATCTTACCCGCAAACGCGCCAGTATCGGGAATTACTGGATTAAATGGCGCGAGGGCACGCATAAAAAAGGCGGCGTACTTCTCGGGAGAAAAAACAAAGACGGAAGTAAAACGAGCGCCATCGCGCTCATACGGCGCGAGCGCCTCGCGGACTGCCTGCGCAATGCGTGCATACGCCTCCGTACGCGCCCGCTCTACCTGCGCTCGCCGCGCGGGCGCGAGCGCCGCGAGCGCCGACTCCGGAGCAATCAGAAACGCCTCGGCGGTAGACACAGAAGAGAGCGCGCCGCTCCGATACATATCGCGCGCGAGTGTACGAAGCGAAACCGGCACCGAGAGTATGGCGGAAGGCGCGCCTGCGCGCACCAGCGCGAGTTCTATCGCTTCGCCGCCCGCGACCACGGTCAACACATCAGTGTAGTCACCCATCGCCACCCGCGGCGCCAGTGCGATCGCAGCGGCGCCGGCACCCCATACGCGGGGCGCGGCAGTTACCCGCTCCACCAATGAGTTAAATTTCACGAGCGCATTTTCTGGCGCAAAACTTTCAAGGAGCGAGAATTCAAGTGTCCGTGCCTCTTTGCCACATGCTGATGCGACGGAGTATCCGTTGACCCGAAATTCTACCAAAGCGCGTTCAACACGACGCACGGCGGAAGCAACCTCTTTGTATGCCGCACGAAAGTTCTCTTCAATCCCTCGCTCCGCTTCCTGTACCGCCGTTGCGAGCACTTTTTCGGTCAAGAGAGTGGTAGTGGGGAATTCCGCACGCCACGCGCGCGTTTTGGATACAACCCACGGCGAATGAAGAAAGAGGTGTACGCGCGTCACCGGCGTGCGGATACGCGCGCAGACCTGCTCCAACGCGTGCGCGGTGGCAGAGAAAAAGTGGGCGGGTTGTAGTTCTGACGCAAGTGGAATCGGCGCGCGTTCTACGAATACTATCCGCGCCTGCCTGTCGGTAGGCATGACCGGTACGCCTTTCTGCACCTCCACCCCCGCTGCCCCTACGCTCTCGCTCCCGATATCAATAATGAGAAATCGCACCCACTTATTATACCAAAACTGCCTTAATACGACGCACGCCGGCACTACCTACAAAGATTTGACCTAGGAATCTAACTGTGATACCATCCAGTACGGAGTTAGAAAAAACACTAAAAAAAGAGAGGGAGGATATGACCGTGTTTCAAAGATTGTGGAATGAACTTTTAGAAAAAGGGCCAACCAACGACGACTTGAAGTATGTCATCCGGCGGGTGGAACCGCTGAGAGCGGAGGCATGGGGAAAATTGCTTGCGCAAAATCCAACCAACGACGACTTGAAGTATGTCATTGAGTATGTGGAACCGCTGAGGGCGGAGGCATGGGGAAAATTGCTCGCACAGAACCCGACCAACGACGACTTGAAGTATGTCATTGGGTATGTGGAACCGCTGAGAGCGGAGGCGGGGGCAATATTAAAGAAATCACAACAGCGCCAAACAAAAGACATCCTCGCAGAAATGCGGGCGATGTGCTAATAACTCCACTCCAACTCCCAGAACACCTTGTTCTGGGAGTTTTATTTTAGTTAAGCACTGCCTTAATACGACGCACGCCTGCCGATACGGCTTCTTCCTTGGCAATGCTGAAGCGCCCGAGGATGCCGGTGCGGGCAACATGGGGCCCGCCGCAAAATTCTTTTGAATAGGCGTTCTCCAGAGAATCGCCTATATAATGTACAAGCACTTCGTCGGGATATTTCTCGTCAAAAAAGTGGAGCGCCCCACTCGCTCTCGCCTCCGCAAGCGGGAGCGTAACCTTGTGCACGGGCAAGTCAGCAAGGATTTTTTCATTCACTATTGCCTCCACTCTTGTCTTTTCTTCGTTGGTGAGTTTGCGTGGGAAAGCGAAGTCAAACCGTAATCGCTCGGGTGTAATATTGCTCCCTTTCTGCCGCACCTTGCTCCCCAACACATCACGGAGTGCCTGATGCAAGAGATGCGTCGCCGTGTGATACTTCACCGAAACTTCGCTCGTATCCGCAAGCCCACCCTTAAACTTCTTCTCCATCCCCACGCGCGAAACCTCTTTATGTCTTTCTAATTCTTTTTCAAAACCCGCCACATCCACTGCAACATTTTTTCCCTTCGCCAAATCAAGCGTGATATCAATCGGCAATCCATACGAAGAGAAAAGGAGAAATGCCTCTTTGGCAGAAATACCTTTCGTTGCCATTTTCTCAAACTCCTTCAATCCCGCCGCGAGTGTTATGCGAAAACTCGTTTCTTCTTCTGCAAACGCCGTATCTACCTTCACACCTATTTTGTCTGCGTGCATAACTGCGCGGCGAATAAACCGCCGAAGCACATACCCCTGCCCGACATTAGAAGGCACAACACCTTCATCTAAGAGCGCCTTCGCCGCACGCGTATGGTCAAACACAATTCGCGCGCTCCGCGAGAGCGCGTCGTTTTCGTAAACACTTTTCTTTTTCTGCACAATCGCGGCGAGGCGCTCCAACCCCATACCGGTATCAATGCCAAGAAACGGGAGTTTCGTCAGAGTCGCCTCGCCCGCGTCCAACGCCGCGCGCGAGCCGGAACAAAAGTATTCGTTGAACACAATATTCCAAATCTCCACCGGTTTACCATTCGCATCGGTACAATATATTTCGGTGGTCGGACCGCACGGACCCGAGTTGCCCGTCGGTCCCCAAAAGACATCCGCTCCATCCTCGCAGCACTGACGCACACCCAACCCTCGCCATATCTGCTCCGACTCGTCATCGCGAGGTACGGTAGCGCTCCCTTTGAAAAACGAGACATGCGCAATCGGCAACCCCATTTCTTTCGTGATAAATTCGTGGGCGTATTCAATCGCTTCTTTTCGCCCATACCCGCCAAAACTAAAGTTCCCGAGCATCTCAAAAAATGAGAGGTGCGTGTCGTCTCCCACTTCATCAATATCCGTGGTGCGAATGCATTTTTGCACGCTCGCCGTGTTTTTTGACCCAAAATCCTGCAGTGCGTCCTTCTCTCCCAAAAAATACGGCTTGAACTGTTGCATTCCGGCGGTGGTAAACAAAACCGAGGTATCCCCCTGAGGCACCAGTGGCGAAGAAGGCACAATCACATGCCCCCGCGCCTTAAAAAATGCGAGAAATCGTTCGCGTATTTCCGCCGTGGTCATCATGCAAATATATCAAAAGAGTGTCGCTTTGTCGCTGGGTTCTTTCTCATTTTTTGTTTCTTTTTGTGTTTTTTCTTTTTCGGTTTTTGTCACTGCGGCTTCAGCGGCCGCCTTGCGGTACGCGCAATATTCGCATCCACCCGCGGGTGTAGGAAGTTCTCCTGATAATGTTTCTTTTATAGTAAGAAGTGTGGGCTCTATCCAATCGGTTTTGCCTGTATACGGAATCAAAAGCACATCAAACTCTAACTTTGCATCAAATGCCGCGCGGTCGCGCTTACCGTTAACATACACAAAGTAGCCGATATCCGACACCGAAAACCCGTCCTGCCGAAAGAGCCACTGATATACCTCCATCTGCCGCTTGTATGCCTGTTGCCATTGCCCCTCCAAATCGGGGTCGCGGTCTTTCGCGGTCGCCTTGTAATCCACAATGTGGAGTTCACCGCGCGCATTCTGCCACACATCGTCTATTGCACCCGTCACCAAAAACCCAGTCGGCTCGTGCCGATACTGCATACCGGTAAAGTTGTGCCGCCATTTTTCCAAATCGGCGTGTTTGAACGGGACCGCCGCGAGGCCATATTTTTTCATCAGCGGGTGCGCCACACCTTTGACACGATGTATATCAAATTCTTTTTTGAGTAAATGGTCCACCGCGCTATTGAGCGTAAATGCTGGCATATCCGGCCGCCGAATCCCGAGTTTATAATCCAAATAGAAGCAGCGCGGGCATTGGATGAAGAGGTCAATCTTGGAACGCGAAAGCTTGTTGTTCTTTGCGTACATCGTTTTTGGTCTACTTCGCGAGCGTTTTGTCCGCGCCAAGGGCAAAGAGAGTGTCCATCAGCGCAGGTCCCGCGGCGTCTATGAGATGATGCAAATTCCCTCGCTCGGGATAATTCCACCCAATAAGCGGGAGCCCCGCGCACCGCGCATACTGTATCGCATTGTCGGTAAACTTGGTGTTGGTAATAAGCCGCCCACCGGTAAACACCCGCTCCGTCCCCGCGCACGCGGCGCTCTGGCCCACAAGGTCATCAAACCGCGCCTTGACATAGAGCGCCACCTTGACATCCGACTTGAGCCCCACTTCGTGATGGAACTTCGCCTCTATCGCCACCGTCTCCTCACCCTTCCACGCAACCACATCCAACTCATGCTCAACACACCGTCCCCTGCAATGCACATTAAGCGCTGTCGCATAACCCGCCGTCTGGAGAAGCTCGGCGACAAACTTTTCAAAAGGGAATCCAGTTGGTCCCAGCTCCGCAAGCGCGCGTTTGAGCGAGTAACGCGGCGCCATGCGTGCTTCGTGTTGGCGTAAATATTCAAACGCGTGCCGATAAATCTCGCTCGTGCGCATTCCCTCGCGAATCTCTCCCACCACATGTGCCGCGACGCGTTTCGCTTCATCTGCATTCGCTCCCGCGCGAATAAGCGACCGTTCAAGCTTCTCCACTCGAAAGGATTCCCGCGTCCCGTCAGCTTTAATGATAGCAATCGCCTGCATACCGCCAGTATAACATGCTCACTCACCGGCGATGAACGCAGACACGCTGGCAAGACCGCGCGAGCCGGAGGCGAGCGCGGCCTTCCCTGCAGAAAATGCGGTCGTGAAATCGCTGCTTCCCTGCTCTCCTATATAGAGAATAGCGGTGCGGAGATGCTTCGCCGCGCCCACCATGTCTCCCGCGGCAGTAGCGAGTTCTGCTGCACGCGATTCATACACCGTGCCTCCCACTGCACGCATACTGGTGACCTTACTCCGGGCATCATCGGCGAGCGCCTTTCCTTGGCTCACATACACTAAGGCAGTCACCTCGCGTCCCGCATCAATCTCCACGATCGCGGTCTGAAGTGCCGCTTCCGCGCGCGCCGCAAGGTCGCGATACGCCCGCAATTCTATCTTCACCTTGCCTTTTGCCTCCTGCGCAACTTGCTCTACCAGCCCGGCGGCGCGCGCTTGTTCGGCGCGAAGCGCCGCCTCCTTCGCCACACCCTCTTGTTGTGAACGCTCCAACTGCCGTGCGGTTTCCGATAATGCGCGCGAGCGTTCTTGGAGCGACCCCGAGAGCCCGCGTGTTTGTTCTTGAAGCGAGGAAATGGTTACTGCCGTTTGATGCGCAGCGAGAGCGACACGCGCTTCAACTTCTGCATATAATGCGCGCGCTTCTGCACTCTCTTTGAATGAAGGCGAGAGCGCGCCGCTCTCGCGAGAAGGAGCGCCACAGCATCGGCAAAACGCTCCTCTACTGCTGCTGCCCGCGCCTTCCGTAAAGCGTCCTCGGCGAGCAAAAGCCGCGCCGCCTCGGTCACTCTTTCTGCCAACACCGGATCGGCGTTCAACGCGCCCGACGCACGCAATTTCCCCGCCATCCCCAACGCAGCGAGATAGTCGCCACGCGAAAAATTTTCGTCAAAGGCGCGCGCGAGCGCGCCCTCCCGATACTCCTCGTATGCGGCATACCCTCCGAGCAAAAGTATCGCCGCCGCACTCGCCCCCACCACAACCTTAAACCACATCTCCCCTATTATACACCGGAACAAAACGCCTAGCGCCCTCGTGATAAATCTGCTACCCTCTCCCTTATCTGGGACTGTAGTGTAGCCCGGTTAACACGCCTCCCTGTCACGGAGGAGATCGCGGGTTCAAATCCCGTCAGTCCCGCAAAAAACACAAACCGCCCCGACTATTGTCGGGGCGGTTTGCTCTTATATCAATTCGTGCAAGTTGTCTCAAAAACTACTTGGTTTCCTCGCCTTCCGGCTTGGGAGCGCCCGGCATCGGCGGCTTTTGTGGTTGATCCATAGCAAAATAATTAACTGATAATGCCGTACTTGTCAAGTATACCGTACCTACCCAATTTTGCAAGCTTTTCCCCAAAAAGCGAGCAGTACCAATGCAAAATACTTGAATTAATCCGAACCGCTTTCGCCGCCTACGGCGGCGAGGAAGTCCACCCGCGAAAATCAGGGAAGGCGGCACCTGCCCGCCGAAGCCTCGGCGCAGGCGGTGAGCCGCACCGTTGACAACCTGCCCGACTGAGATCGTTCAGGCGGGTTTCAAGTTTTTGGTTCGCCGCAGGCGAACCTACAAAATCAAATATGATTTTGTTCTTTGGCGGCACATTCTTTAAAAAATTAGAGTCCTTGATTCTTGGATTGGCGAGCGCGTTGAATGAGTTCATCACGAAGTTGCTCAGCAGTTTCTCGAGAGAGTGCTGGCAATCGTCCTTCCGACCCAGTCCCGGACATTCCGTATCTTCCGATTACTGCACTCGCTCCTGCAGTTTGGATATTGAGGTCAGAGAGTCCGAGAATGCGTGCCAAGATGCCACGATAGATGTCTACATTTTGAATGCGGTCGTAAGGAATGGTTACATACTTTTTATAGATAACCCCGAGTTCTTTACGAAATCCGGCATCAGTAAGCTCATAGCGGTAAAAGTGATAAGTGAGTTTAGCCCACACAAAACACAAGACAAGAAAAGCTAGAATAATAATCCACAACCAATTAAGGAAGCCAAACGAAAACTCACCACCATTATCGAGTGTGTCGCTAAGACCACCCAAGAACACCGACCCCCAAATACTCAAAATGATAACTACAATAGACCAACGCAAAACAAAATTGATGAAGAATAACCAGACTGCTTTTGGATCAAGTTGTCTCATAGATTTACAAGTTATTTTTAAGTAGAAAAGCCAACCAACTTTTCATAAGTATGATAGCATAAAATGATTAAAAACTTTCTTTCCCCCAAACGAAACAATCAATTCTTTTTTTCCCCCAAAATTGAATACAAATTAGTCGCCGAGCGAAACGAGGCAACTGTCTCCAACTTGCAATTTCCTAAATGGTGTCGAGGGTGGGAGTCGAACCCACAACCGGGCGCTTATGAAACGCCTGCTCCACCGTTGAGCTACCTCGACAACTATTGTCTCCCAACTCCGATAGTAACTCTATAAAGGATAATGTTTTATGACTCAGCGGAGCAGCATTTCTGATACCCAAACGCAAAATCCCATTATACACTTCATGATTATGGTACACCTTGTGCACTTTTGTTTTAATGAACCACGGGTTACCGAATTGTTCAATTGGCAATCCTAACAAATCTGACCAAAATTCCAAGACCTTTCCTATTCTCGGTTTGTGAATCTCATTGATCGAAATACGCGGCATAAAATCCTTTTCACTCATCCGAAAAATCTCCCGCAACCATTTGTACATAACCAAAACCATTTTTGGATTTGAATTAACAAAAATAAATCTCCTATCCTTGCTCCCCTCCGCCCAATACAATGCGATCCCTGCAATTAACAAATCTCTCTTGGTTAAAGAACCCAAAAGGGACCGAGCCCACTCTTTGGCATTATTTATGTTATCTATTCTCTTCTTTCTATTTGCCTCTGCTCCAATAAGACGTCCGCGCATCCGAGCGTCAAATGCACGGCTAATCAAAACTTGTTTTTGGTTATCAGTTAATAATATATCTCGACACCATAAACTCGCGGTACTTTTGGAGACGCGGACCTTTTGCGCTATCATTCCGATACTTTTTCCCTTAAAACGAAAATCTCGTGCCTTTTTCCTTAATTCGAACTTAGCCACTCGTATATTGTACCATGTCTTGAGTTTTATTCTTGTGGATAGTTGCAGTAATAACAAAAAGGCGCGGAAGCGCCTTTTTTGCTCTCGCGGCTCACCATTGTTTCTATTCTCCCCCCAACCAGCTCTTGAATGCCTGCCATACCGAGCCACCCTGCGAGGAAACACATGCAGTGCCGTTCCAATACATGCCGGTACCGCAGGAGGTGCTCGGACTACCGGATGAAGAGGGCACGCACGCGGTGCCACTCCAATACATACCGGTACCGCACGAAGTGCTCGGACTGCCGTAGTAGGTCTCACTCGTGCCACCGTTCTGGCACCCGTGGTCAGCACTGTCGATCATACCGTCATTGTCGTTGTCGCGCCCGTCACTACATTCGCTACCGGTAGAACCCGTCGACGAACCGGTGCTGTCGCAATACGCGCCGCTGGTCCCGGAGTTATACCAATAACACCCTGAGGTCGCGGAGCACGACGATTGCGATGTCTGGCTACGGCACCCACTCCCAACGGTACCACCAGAACTCCCACTACTCCACCCAGTTTCGCAACTTGAGGGCGCGCCGAGCATCAAATTCTCCAAAGACACCGCCGCGCCACTCTCGCTCCCCTGGCGACAATTGTAGTAGTCGCGCTCGCACCACACGGTGTAGCCGGGCGATGTGCCGTTCTTGGTTGCATTGGGATAGAAACATTTGGACATAGTGCTGCTCCCCCCACCGCCTCCACCAGTTGGATAATACGCCTCGTCAGTATCTGCCGCACCATAACACCCGGTATCTGATGGATAATCGGTCTGCCCGTCACCATCATTGTCGCGCCCATCAGAACATGCGGGATTGGTAGAGGTACCACCGCCTCCACTGGTAGACGAGCAAGGCGATGACGCCTGTGTTGCATAACAGAGATTAGTGGTCGCGCACCAGAAATATGCGGCGCTGGCGCACGCTGTTTGCGAATAACACAGAGAGGCGTTGGTCGCGCACGAGGAAATGTTCCCCCCACTCCCCGCAACCCATACCGTCTGGAGCGCAGAATCAAGAGAACAAGTGGTCACAGAGCACGCCTGAATTTGATAACTCACACTTCCCGATGGCGCGGTAGAGTCAGTATAAGTCGTCACTGTACCAGTCGTCGGACCGTTCCCCGATACGATAGTAACCTGCGCGAGCATTGACCACGAACCCCCCGCCTGCCGCCAAATCTTGAAAGAGATCTCATTGGTAGAAGCGTCCGTCCAACGAATCTCTACGCTGTTACCCGTTGAGGGAGCGGTCGCGGTAACACCCGTTGGCACCGCCGGCATGCCACCCGCCGAGGAACCGCAGTCCAACGGACACGAAGCAGCGCTCTCCCACACATCGCAGTAATTATTTCCGTTACAATTTGTCCCACTCGCGTAGGTGCCCGGGCCGTTGGCGCACTCCACCGGACACAGAGCTCTACTCTCCCACGGGTCGCAATAATTATTGTAATTACATGAGCCGCCGGTGGTAGTGGTCGCGGTACCGCCCCCGCCGGTGGTGCTTGAAGGATACCACTCGTCCCAATCGTCCCTACCATAGCAACTCGTATCCGCCGGGTAATCGGTTTTGCCGTCATGGTCATTGTCTATGCCGTCAGAGCACTGCGGCGTGCCACCAGTGGTAGTGGTCGCGGTACCGCCCCCGCCACCGGTCGTATCCTCCGCGGGGCAATTGGTATCCTTATAGTTTGGTCCATTCGTCAAATAACTCGGATAGGCATAGTCGCACTTGCGCTCGCCATTGAGCTGGCAATAGCGTTTGCCATCTTTATCCCATCGGCTGTACGCAAACCACGGGCATGAATTCGCATCCCCAGCCCACCCACTAGTGCCGGTCCCGCCCGTTGCGGTCCCCGAGCAATCAGGAATACCGAAATTCTGCCAGTTGTCTGGAGCATCGTTGCCCGCACCCTGCTTCCATGCAAATTTGGAACGCAGAATGGTCTTGCACTGTGCATCCACTGAGGCAATAAATTCAGAATACTCACGGTCTTGGCGCGCAAGAATAGAAGAGGTCTCGGTACTCCCATCGCTAAACTTCCACGAGTGTGATACCCAACTACCGCGCACGGCGAGCGAGCAGTAAGGAGAGCCGCGCGGGGGCACATACCAGTCGCACGCAGTGTCCGCTTCGCAACTATATGCGCTTACATTACTCGCGCAATCACGAAACTGGGTCGTGGTAGTTGCTGTAGTATCCGTACCACCCGTTGCCGACGGACAACTAGAGGTGGTATAGGAACTCTCATAGAGGAATTGTGGGTAACTCCAACTGCACGCTTCGCGCGTGTTGAGTCGGCAATACCGACCGCCGCGCGTGTCTATACGCTCGTGCGCAAACCCCGGGCACGAATACGCTTGGTCTGCCTTTATCCCCCCGGTGCAATCCTTAGCACAACTCTTGATGGTCTCGCTCGCCTCGCAAATATTGTTACCGCAGTTTGCCGGCGCAAATGCTCTGCCGGAGCAATCGGGAATACCAAAATTCTTCCAGTTATCCGCCGCATCGTTACCCGCTCCGGGCATCCATACAAATTGCTGCCGAGGCACCAAACGGCACACCGTCTCAATATTTCTGATATAGCGCGTGTACTCACTGTCTGTCCGATCCAAAATCATAGAGGTCTCCACCCCATCTTGGAACCGCCAGAGGTGTTCTACCCAGCGGACACGCTGGTTTTCTGGTTCCGCTTCTTTGCGTGCGCCCGCTTCGCATGTTTCTTTTGTCTTGTATACAAACGGGTCGCTACACCCAGATGCGCTCTTTTTGAAACAACTCTTACTCGTCTCGTTATACACAAACCCTTCAAAATACGCCTGACAGGTGATATCTTTGCGTTGTTCCACTTCTTTTTCCGAGGTACACACTCCATACACACGCGACGCTTCTCCCACCACGGCAGGGATATTTTCGGGCATCACACAGAGCATATCGGTCGGACAGCTAAACTGCTCACGCCCACCGCACCGGCCCGATTTGGTCGGGTCAAGCACGGGAAGCGTGGACGGGTCTAGTGGGTCAACGATAAGCTTCGGAAAAGGAACAACTACTTTTGACACAGGTCGAAACGCGGGCGGTACCACGGTCGGAAACGCATCCTTCGCCACTGTGTAGGTACGGCCATCTTCGTACAAACACGAGAGTGTATCAGTGAGTGTCCCGCCAAACGAAATACAGAATTTTTGGAATTCGTAGCGGTTATACAAACGCACATCCCCATCCTCATTATTTTCCACTAAGACCGGCGGCTTGGTCTCGGGAACGCGCGCGCCTGATTTGTAGGCGCGCGCGACACCGGCGCCGTCGCGCGCGGCAAATCCTGCTTCCTGCGCCTCATTATACGCAAACCCAAACGCGCCGTCCTTGAGCGCCGCATTCGCCACCGCGAGCCGCCGCTCAGCAGAACTTAAAAGCCGCGCCGCCGACCGCACGCGCTCGTCAAACCCTTCCTCACCTATGCCGACACCCAAAGGAAGAGACGCCACCAACCCCGACAAGGTCGCTACTAACTCCTTAGCTTCAGCAATTTTCGCCTCCGCCTTCTCGCGCGAGCCGTACACCCGAGCGCGCTCGGCAAAAAATACCGAGAGCTCATCAGTACCTATGCTACCCGTCCTTTCTCTCTCCGTCTGCAATGCCTCCTCGTACTTGCCAAATCGTTCTTGGTCCTTGATAACGCTTGCGCGTGCCTTAATCAACTCCGCGGTCGCCGCGCGAATCTCCTCCACAATAGAAGAACCAACGCTTCCGAGTGACTCAATCGCCTCAAATTCCTCCGGATGGTCGCCTCCGAGCGCCTGGTAGAGCGCGCGCTCCTGCTCCGAGGAACGCGCCCGAGAAATGTCTTTTTGAATCTCCGCCGCCGCCTTTTGCTTCAGTGAAGCAAAGATGCTTTGCTGTTCGGGAGGGATAAGCGCGGCAATTTCGTCTAATACCGAGAGCGACTTAGCATCATGGAACCGCTCCACTGATTCAAAAAGTCTCGCGCGCTCCGCGGTGTCCGTCGCCGCGGTTTCTATCTTGCGCGCAAATTCTTGCTTCGCCGCCGCCACTACCTCCGCCACCTCGCCGAGCTTCTCAACCGCAATGTTCTTCTCCAACTCCTTGACCACGCGCACATCGCTGAGCGCCCCCTCGTTGAGATGCTCAACCAGCGCCTTTTTGCCATCAGCACTCGCCTCCGCGAGCCGCTCCTCGGCGCGCGCAAGCACCTCCTCCTTTGCCGCCTGCACCGCCGTCCGCGCCTCGTTGCCAAGCGGTCGCACTTCTAGTTCTTGGATAATTTCGAGATGCCGCACCTCGTTGCCGCCAGTAGCGCGTACATAGTCGCCCAACGCTGAGCGACTCCCCACCTCGGATGCGAGCCCTTCTTCCAATCGGGTGAGTGCACCCTCCTTTGCCGCTTGTATTGCCGCGCGCGCCACCTCGGGCACGCGGTCCTCTACCGTCTTAAGCACCTCAATATTTTTGAAATCCTTGAGCACCGAACCGCGCTGAGCGTCCAACACCTCCGAGAGCGCCCCCGCCACAGCATCAGGCGGGATAAATGCAAAAGCGCCCGCAAGCGCCTCTGCCGCCTCACCCTTCGCCTCGGCGGCGCTCGCCACTGCGCGGCCCGTCGTCCCTTTCTCTACCCTCCCAATAAGCTTCTCGTACTTGACTACCGAATCCAAAATCTTGACCGCCAATGCTTTGCCTTCAGGCGTATTGCCCATCTCCGCCGCCGCTTCTTGCGCACGCTCCCGCGCGCGCTCTATCTCGCGGCGAAAACCGTTGAACGCACTAGAAAGAGATGCCTCGCTCGCCCCCCGTTCGGCAAGCGCCTTTGCTTCCAACAGGCGCTCGGCGGCAAAATGGAGTTAATTCTCAACCTTTTCCGCCGGTGTATTCGCGCCCGCGTCCGTGAAGGCGCGGCGCGCCGCTTTGAAAATGTAAAGCGGGTTAGTCGGGAGCATGCCGACGCGCTCCAAACCAAAATCCTCGGGCTCAAAATTGTCGTCGTTATTCCCCACTATACCCGCCTGGTCGGCTTCCTGTGCGAGTGCGAGCGAAAGCGCCGCCGCATACTGCGGATGCGCGGCGGAAAACGGGACATTCATCGCACCGGCGACGAGAGGAAAAACGAGGAGCGAAAGAGTTGATAAAAGAGCGAACCGACAAGAAGGTGATTGCATAATCAAAAAGCGGCTAGGGCGCTAATAAAAAACACCCCTTATTGTCCCACCCTCTCCACACCTTATCAACACCACTTATCCACATTCACCTAGTTGCGAGGGCTAAACAAGCCCTGCGAGCTTCTGACAACCTCTAGTTGCGGGGGCTGGAATTGCACCAGCGGTCTCAAGGTTATGAGCCTTGCGAGTTACTACTACTCCACCCCGCGATATGACTAACTTTCATATTGTACCTCCATTGGTACGAGGAAGCAAGTGGGTAAATATAAAAGCCTATCTTGACAAATAATCTGTGTTAGATAATATTCTTTTAGAACTTGAGAATACAATTCATTTGCCTCATAAAGGGGGCAGGGAAGGACTTTGTGATAGATGTTTTTGTAGAAATGTTGAAGTGCAAGCGCGACACCGATAATAAACATATGGAAGGTGAGTTTCGCATGTCTTCTGGGAGTCTCAATCTTACCAGCACCTTTTCGTTCCAGATGGATGCCGACAATTTAACGCAAATAAACAAGATTACTATCCGTGTCAAGAAAAACGGGGAGGAGTATTTTGAAATCAGTGACCCAGAAGCATTTCATCCCGACGAAACAACAGTAATTAACGAATATCAAAAGATTGTTCTGCGAGCGCTTTCAGAGGTGCTGGAATACTTTTGGGGTGTCCACGATAAAGTGCGCGGTATACCCAAAGCAACTATTTCAGGGTTCCTCACCCAAGTACCAAACGAAAAGGCAATGGAGGTTCTCGGGGCCGTCCTTTAGGTGCATCTGGAACTCTCACACATAAGCGTGAGGTGAATTAAAACTAAGCCCGCATATCAGTGTGCGGGTTTTTTGATATCTACTGCAGTATTTTGCAAAATACTTGTATACACTATATTGGGGCGACCGCCCTTACTTAGTGTAGGTCTAGGAATTCAGAGATTTGAGGGCTAAATATACCGAAACTCGCGGAAGATCTCTTCGTAGAGCGAGATGACGCGCTTTGCCTCGCGTTCGGAGAGCAGAAACTCGCTCCCCTCGTGCGCTACTTGGTTGCGAATTTTGTGCGCCTCCCACGCCAGGTCAAGTGTCGTAAAATCACTTTTTTCAATTTTCTTCAATTTGTCACCCATAGAATCGCCGCGATAATGGAGCGCATCAAGAAGTTCATCGAGCATAATATCGGCTTCCAAAATCGCGAGCCGCCAATCGCCGGCATTAGGCGAGAGCATATGTTCCAAAACCTTTTCCCATTTTGCATTCTTCGGCCGCGTCTCCTCGCCCTCTACCACGACGGGTGCAATTTCAGCAAGCCCTGCGAACGCGTCGCCTTCTTTTTTCCGTATCTGCCGTATGCGCAGAATAGCGTACCCGATACCAATACAAAAAAGGAGCGAGACAAAGAAAGAGGTGCGGCTGATACGCTCCGAAAATGCGAGTAGCCATTGTGCTCCTACAATCAAAAACGGCAAAAGCGCGATGCCGGTAACAAACTCATATATCTTCTGAAACAAATATTCAGGATTGAGAAAATGTATTTGCATAGTGGAGAAGCCGTCTATCATCTCCCGCGGGCGCGAGGAGCTGAATGCCGAGCGGTAACCCGTTCGCTGTCTTTCCCGAAGGTATTGAAACCGCCGGAATGCCCGCAAGGTTCGCCGTCACGGTGAATATGTCGGCGAGATACGACTCAAGCGGGCTCACCTTCGCTCCTATCTTCCACGCCGGTGCAGATGAAGTCGGCATTGCTATTATATCGGCTTTCTCAAACACGCGCGCGAAGTCCACATAAATAGCCTGCCGCGCCGCGCACGCCTTCTCGTAATATGCATCGTAGTATCCGGAGGAAAGAACGAAGGTGCCCAGAAGTATCCGGCGACGCACCTCGGTGCCAAAGAGCGCGCGCGTCGCGATATAATCGCCCATGAGTGAGTCGCCCTCGCGGCGCGGTCCGAAGCGCACACCGTCGTAGCGCGCAAGGTTCGCTGACGCCTCGGCGGGCGCGATGATATAGTATACCGCGAGGGCGTATTGAAGCGTAGGGAGTTCCACCTCAATAATCTCCGCTCCCGCTTTTTTCATTTTCCCGAGCGTCTCATTGAAATTATCCAAAACTTCTTTATCTATCCCTTCTTTCAAAAAACTTCTCGGGATACCGATTTTAGGACTAGTTGATAATGAATGGTTAGTAACAGATAATTCAACAAAAGTCGCATCCATAGAATCCTTACCAGCAATACAGTCAAAAATAATGCCGGCATCATCGGCTGTTTTTGCAATCGGCCCGATACAATCCAACGACGAACCGTACGCGATAAGTCCTGAACGCGAGACCGCGCCGTAGGTCGGCTTAAACCCGACAACACCGCAAAACGACGCGGGGAGACGAACACTGCCGCCCGTGTCGCTCCCGAGCGCGGCAAGCGCGAGGTCGGCGGCAACCGCCACCGCACTCCCCCCCGACGAACCGCCGGCAACACGCGATTCGTCGTGTGGATTTCGTGTCACCCCATACGCCGAATTCTCGGTGGAGCCACCCATCGCAAACTCATCGCAGTTGACCCGACCAAGAAATATCACCCCCGCGTCTTTCAATTTCGCAACCGCAGTCGCATCATAAGGGGCAATGTATCCCTCCAATATTTTTGATGCCGCCCCAACATGCCTTCCCTTGATAAGAATATTATCTTTTATGGCAAAGGGAATCCCAGTCAATATTCCCGCCTTTCCCGCTTTTATTTTTTTATCGGCTTCTTGTGCCTGTTCGCGCACATCGGCAAATACTTCTAGATAGGAATTGAGTCTTTTGTTTTTCTTTTCAATTTCCGCCAAATACGCTTCGGCGAGTTCCAATACGGAATAGCGACCTCTGACCAAGTCATCATGTGCCTTTTTAATCGTGAGTTCGGTGAGTTCAATCATAAAATCTTTTTCACCTTGACGAACCCGTTTTCCTTCTCTGGTGCGGCGGAGAGGAGCGCATCGGTATATATACCGCCCTCATGCGGCTCGCCGTCTGCGCGCATTTCTCTTCTCTGTTCTGTTCCTTCTAACGCGTTTGTCACTTCCGGGATCTTCTGCACCTGCGCGACATAGCGCACAATTTCTTCCATATCGCGCGCATACCCTGCGGCTTCCTCGTCGGTGACCGGAATCCGCGCCAACAAAGCCAATTTTTGTATTTCTTCACGAGAAATCATAGATATCGATAAAGAAAATATAGCACGAGAGCAAGGGCGATGACGAGCCAGAGGGCAAGCGCGGTAAGGCGCGAGTGAATTTGTTTTTTGTGTTTTGCGTTTTGATGTTGTGCTTGTGTTTCTTTTTCTTCCTTTGTCAAACCCTCTTGCACGGCGATACAACCAATACACACACCTGAAACAACGACAAACAGAAATGAAACGCCGCTTTCGGGGGCCGTGCGGGAATACTCGTGGAGTGCCGGCAAGAGCGCCGCGCTCTCGCCGGCGAGAATAGCGCGGCTCCCCACCGCAACGCGCGCGCCCCCGAGAAGAGCGCGCGCGCCGACCCCCGGCACGCGTTCAAACTTTTCCGCCGGCAACTGCGCCACACCCGCGCGGCGCGCACGCTCCAGAAGCGCCGGAACAATTGGAAAGTCAGAAAAATAAAGCACCGACGCGGCGACCTGGAGTACCTCTCCTTCGGCATGTCCATCGTCTGCGACTATTCTCGTAATACGATAGTTCCCTGCATTCATACGCGCCTACTATAGCAAAAAAGCAAAAACCCCGACTTTCGTCGGGGTTTTTGGGGAAACTTCTCTTATTAGAAGCTCATCCGGTCTCCGCCTCCGCGGAAGCCACCTTGACGCGGAGCGCGCGCCTCCATCGGCCGCGCTTCGTTCACCGTCAGCTGGCGCCCATCGAGCTCCTTCCCATTCCACATATCAATCCCTTTCGCCGCATCAGCATCCTCCATCTCGACAAACCCGAAACCGCGCGAGCGGCCCGTCATTTTGTCCATGATGACATTTGCTGACACTACACCGCCCGCCTTAGAAAAAGCGTCGCGGAGCGAATCGGAAGTCGTGGAATAGGAAAGGTTTCCTATATACAATTTCTTCGCCATATTGAGTGTAACTATTGCTAACCTGTCGTCCGACCTTCCTCAATACGGCAGACCGCCAACTGAGAAACTAACGACCGCTCCATCCTAGCACATTTGCCTTTTTTGTGCAAGAGGGGTATAAAAAGAAGCCGCGCAGCAAAGTCCTGTGGAGGAACATTGCGCAGCCAATTAGAAAATTACCATTGTATTCAATGAATAATTTTCTTGATTGGCGAGCATAGCAAATCGCCAGTAGGCGATTATGCGTGTTCTGACACAGGAGCTTTGTTGCGCGGCTCTCTATGGCCAAGAAACCCAAACAAACCTACCTGCGCAAAGTGCTGCAATTTTACCTCGCGCCCCTTTGGCGCACCTTCTTTACTGCGCTCTATTTCCTCTTTTTCGCTTACTTCGTCATATTCTATGTTGACTATCTTATTCTCCTTCTCCGCTTCCTCCACTTCACCTTCACCCTCCCCACCGTCCAACTCACTCTGGACTACCTCTTCTTCGGCTCGCTTTTTGTCGTCCTTCTTGTTGTTCCCTTCTCCGTCTCCGTCTATGCGCTGATTATCCCCTTTGAACTGATGCGCAAACTGGACTGGACCCGCAACCAAAAAATCGGCTACGCATTCGTCGCCGCACTCGCGACCATAGACATCGCCGTCCTCTCCGACATCCTCATTCGCCTCCTAGAACTCCAACCCCCCATCCTCCGTTTCCTCCAAACCATAGAGTTGGTGCAATAAAAAACCCCCAAAGAAAACCTTGGGGGGATAAATACTCACATCTCGTGCGACAATGTAGCTGTATACGCCGAGTATTGTCCTACGATATTGTGCTGCATAATCCTGATGCTGAGTCTCGCTACTCACAGCGTACGCTTGGCGATGTGCCGGTGGGCGTACCGATAGTATTCTACCTCTCAGCGGGAAAGGTGCGAGCACGAACATATTTTCGGACAACACCCCAACATAGCATCCACAAGGGAACAAAAGACGGGGGATCGAGGGTATAAAACAACTCCCCAATCCAACTATAAGATAGCATACCTCGCATTTTCTGTCAAGCATTTCCGGCATCAGCGCGTTTAGATACAATAGCGCGATGCGGAAGCAAGGAAATAATTACGCATATATTGATGGGGCGAACCTGCACCAAGGCATTGCCAGTTTGGGGTGGCGTTTGGATTATAAACGTTTTCGTGTATGGCTCTCCGAAAAATATGCGGTGCAAAGAGCTTATTTTTTCATCGGGTTAATACTAAAATACGGCGAATTGTACAAGCGTTTGCAGGAAGCCGGCTATACGCTCGTTTTCAAAGAAGTTGTGTATGATGATAAGGGAAAACCGAAAGGAAATTGTGATGCAGATTTAGTTCTACAGGTGGTATGTAATACTTATGAGGACTTATTTGATAAAGCGGTGATTGTATCAAGTGATGGAGACTACGCGGGATTGATAAAATTTCTTTTAGGAAAACAAAAACTAGATACAATTTTATCCCCGAGAAACCAAGAACAATGCTCAATTTTACTGAAAAGGACGAACGGAAAAATTGTGTATTTAAACGATCAACGATCTAACTTGCAACATCAACGCTTAAAATGAAAAGACCCCCGACGGAGACGGAACTCCGTAAGGGTCCTTTTCGTGGTTATGCAGGAAGTGTAACAAAGGACAAAAATAAAGTCAAATGATACCTGTGGATATGAGAAAAATTACTTTTGATATAGAAACGGCGAATGATTTTTCTGATACGGGGAGCGGCGATCCGGCATCGTTGGAACTCGCGATGGTGTGCATCCACGACTCCGCTGACAACTCGTACCGGAGTTTTGTCAAAGAAGAACTCAAAGACCTCTGGTCCATACTGGAACACGCCGACCTGCTCATTGGCTTCAACATAGAACACTTTGATATTCCGATATTGGCGAAGTACTATGCGGGAAACCTCGCGCACATTCGCACCGTTGACCTACTCAAGGAAGTGAGAAACTCACTCGGGCGGCGGCTCAAGCTGCAAACCATTGCGGAAGCAACGCTCGGCGCGGGTAAGCTCGGGAGCGGCATTGATTCTCTCCGCTGGTGGCGCGAGGGAAAGTTAGATAAAGTGCGCGAGTACTGCATAGAAGATGTGCGAATCACCAAAGCGCTCTATGACCATGCCCGTACGCACGGGTTCCTCAAATTCCGCGACCGCGGCGCGCTCAAAGACATCCCTCTCCCCCAGAGCAAAAATTGGGAGGCAGTTCCCGCTTCCTCACCCTCTCTCACCCACACCTTGCCGTTTTAAGACCATGCGTTTATACTTTTGCGTAATATGGACACACAACAAAATGCACTCTCGGTGCCGGTGGCGATTGTGGTGGCGGGGTTATTGATTGCGGCGGCGCTCTTTTTCGCCTTACGAGGTAGCAGTGCGCCGACCAATAACCAAGCCGCCGCACCAACACAGCCAGCGGCAGTCGGGATGTCTCTCCGTCCTGTCTCGCCCACCGAGCACATCCGCGGCAATCCGAACGCTTCACTAGTACTCGTGGAATACTCAGACCTTGAGTGTCCGTTTTGCAAAACATTCCATACGACCATGCGAGAGTTGATGGATGCATACGGAAAAAACGGCACACTCGCGTGGGTGTATCGGCATTTCCCGCTTGACCGCATTCATTCAAAAGCACGCAAGGAAGCGGAAGCCGCCGAGTGCGCGGCGGACATCGGAGGCAACACTGCATTCTGGAATTTTATTGACCGTCTTTTTGAAATCACCCCCGCAAATAATGGGTTGGACCTCGCCGAACTCCCCAACATTGCCGCGTCTGCAAAAGTGAACGGAGCGGCATTCAGCGAATGTCTCTCGTCGGGAAAATTTGCGCAAAAAGTGGAGGACGACTATCAGAGCGGCACCGCCGCCGGCGCCTCGGGCACCCCCTTCAACATTCTGGTCATGCGGGAAAAACTCTCAAGCGCCGACGAAGCGGCGCTCTCTCCCCTCATCGCCCAATCGCAAGGCGGTCTCACCCTCACGCGCGACAAAACCTCCCTTATCATCAACGGCGCCTACCCCCTCTCTGCCCTTAAACAAATCATTGAGATTGTGAAGAAGTAGCGGCATACAATCGGCACCATTCGCACTTCTTTTGCCGGCAGCCCTGTTGGAGAAACGAGAGATCAAGAATAGAGGCGGCGATATCGACGATTTGTTTTTTGAGCGCGGTAACTTCTGTTTCGGCAATGTCAAACTCCTCGCGTCGATAGTTCCCCCGCAGATCTGGTTTGATAAAATCAATCGCGCCTTTTTTCATATTCCATCCGCGCTTTTTGTATCCATCTAAAAGTAATGTATAGAACACGAGTTGGCGATAATAATTCCCATCAGCATCTTTGGTTTTCCCCAGCAGTTCGTTGCGCGACCGCACCTTCCCCGTTTTGTAATCCACCACAACAATACCTCCCTCTGGCAAAAGCTCTATCTTATCCAACATTCCGGTGAGTTCCACCTTCTCGCGCCCGACCGGCACAAACACACCGCCGATGCGGTATTCGTTCCAACTCGTACGCGGGAATTCGCGCGAGGCGAGATATCCCTTGAGCTCGCGTTTTCCTTCCGAAAGAAATGCACGGAAATCGCGCTCACCTATATGCGTGCGACGGAGTGCACCCTCAAATATTGTCGCTACTGCGGTAAATGGTTTGTCCGCATCGCGCGAGCGCGCCGAAAAATGCGCCGCGAGTGCCTTATGCATCGCATTTCCATAGAGTTGTTGGTTTGATTGCGCGCGCGGTAACCTGACCAGGTTAAGAAAAAAGTATTTGAGCGGACACGCAAGAAAGTTGTTGAGGTGCGTCGCCGCAAATCCTTGGTTGAGAAATAAAGAGTTGAGATATTCTTTATTCTGCAAAACCCGTTGAGCGGGCACGCCGAAGCGAACCTTGCGAGCCCGACGGGGCGAGCACGAGGAATTTTTTAGCAAAAAAATATCCGTGTGAGCGGAGGCGTGCCCCGAGGAAGGGTTTTGCAATGATATGTGCTTCCGTGTTTTCTCATCCAACTCAAAAATGAAGCGGCTTGGGGAGAGCGCGCGACCATGCTCATCGCGCGCGTGCCAACTAATCTGCACTCCTTTGCGCGCTCGCGTGAGTGCGACATAAAAGAGGCGGCGCTCGTCCGCTTCCCGTTCGCGCTCGTCAGAGGATTGGGACGGCAATTCAAAAAGCGCACGATCCCTTTTACCACCCCACTTCCCCTCTCGCGCGCCGACGATAAAACAATAATCAAACTCCAATCCCTTCGCCTTGTGCGCCGTCATTATGGGTATACCCTCGTACAGTTCTGCAGACGAGATCACACCGAGTCCGTGCGCCTCGGCGCGCGCGAGCCGCTCTAAAAAGTCGGCAAGAGATGCGCACTTGTCGCGCTCGGCGAGACGCCTCGCGCTCTCCAGAAACGCATCGTAGAGCCGCAGTACATCAGGCGCGTCATGCTCTCGCGCAAACATTTTTTCTATAAACCCCGACTCGTGTGCAATCGTTTCAAAAGCAACAATGAGCGGCTCGTTGCGGGCGATGCTCGCCCATCGCATAATCTTTTTTTGAAACGCGGCGAGCACACCCAAACGCTCGCCGAGACGCCGCACAAGTGACCCATCCTTTTTCTTACTTGCCCGCCGAGAAGGCGGGTGTATCACCTCTAATACATCTATGAACGGCAAACCCAAAAAATCAAAAAACAAAACAGGGACGAGAAGCTCATCGCGCTGTGGTTCTAACACTGCGACAAAAAGCCGACGGAGCGCGTCGATGCGAACGCTCTCGAGCGCATTGGTGTCTCCTCGGCGCGCCGCCGGTATACCGGCGGCGCGAAGGGCTTCTTCCCATTTTTGCGCCGTCTCGTTCTCTCGCGTAAACACGGCAATCTCGCGCGCGGGTACTCCTTTTTTCAGAAGCGCCGCAATCTCTCCCACTACATACGCCAATTCTTTTTGTTCTCTCTCGGTTTCCGCCACGATAATCGAAACAGCGGGATGCGACGCGCGAGCACGAAGTGATGTATCTTCTTTCAACAGCGAATACGCACCCGCGAGAATCGTCGGCTGTGAACGATAGTTCTCAGAGAGTGCGATTATATGCGCCCTCGGGAACCGTCGCTTGACGAAGGAAAAATTCTCGCGAGACGCACCTTGAAATCGAAATATCGCCTGCTTTGCATCACCAACGATAAAAAGGTTGGGAGTATCGTCGTAATCGCACAGAAGTTCCAAGAGTCGGTTCTGGCTCTGATTCGCATCTTGATGCTCATCAGCAAGCACGAATTGATACTCCTCTTGAAGACGCCGTTTGAAATTCGTATTCCGCAGAAACGCACCCACCACTGAAATCACCATATCTTCAAAATCGTAGAGCCGGCGGCGGCGCAATTCCTTTTCGTACAGACAATAAAGGCGACGAAACTCTTTTGTTCGTAAGTGCTTGGTAAGAAGTCCAGCGGGTGTAATCCCCTCACGCTTGCAGTGCTGTATTGCCTGTATCACCGGGAGCACATAGTACAAGGGGTTGTTTTTCGGTCGAAGTGTTTCTGCGGCGCGCGCGGTAAGGAGCGTCTCAACAATCCGAATCTGTTCCAACCCCTCCATGTGCTCAGCGCCGATAATGTGAGGAAACTCCTCAGGGTATCGTTTGATAAGATCATTCGCAAAAGAATGGAAAGTGTGAAGCCGAACCTCGTACGCGCGCGGCCCTATAATCTCAAGTAGCTTTTTACGCATTGCCGTAACCCCAGCGTCGGTAAACGAGAGCGCGAGAATAGACGAAGGAGCAGTGTCGGTCTGCCGAAGGATGTTCGCGATACGGAGCGCGAGCACCGAGGTCTTGCCCGTCCCCGGCCCCGCGACCACCATCACCGGTCCATACATCGTATCCACCGCCGTGCGTTGTGCAGAGTTCAATCGCGCATATTGTCGGCGAAATATTGCGTTCATACGGGGAGTATAGTATAGTCCAAAGTGCCTGTCCTTTGCGGGGCGCGCGGAGCGCGTAACAAGGCATTTACCAATAACTGGAACATTAATTTTGTGACGGAGAAAAAGACGCGGGAGCATAAGGATACTCCCCAAACGAAAACGCTTTCGGTAGTGCAAAATCCGCCGAAAGTCGGCGATTTGATTGAAGGAAATATTATCTCTGCCGCGCGGGGCAGAGTATATATTGACTTGCCGCCCTTTGGCACTGGGCTCATTTACGGCCGCGAGTACCTCGCGGCACGCGACACACTCAAGAAGGTGAAGCCCGGCGACGCCGTGACGGCGAAGGTGGTAGAAACGGACAGCGCGCATGGCTACATAGAGCTCTCGCTCAAAGAAGCACGGCAAGCGATGCTCTGGGGAGAAGCCGAAATAGCAGTGCGCGAAAAAACCCCTTTTGACCTTGCGGTACTAGAAGCCAACAAGGGCGGGCTCATTATGGAGTGGCAGGGCATCTCGGGCTTTCTCCCCGCCTCACAACTCGCAGCAATACACTACCCGCGCGTAGAGGACGGCGATAAAGATAAGATACTGGAGGAGTTGAAGAAACTCGCGGGACAAAAGCTTACCGTTGCCATCATCTCGGTACTTCCCACCGAAGGAAAACTGATTTTTTCTGAAAAAGCACTCACCGAGAAGGAACGCGCACAAATGGTAGGTAAATACAGCACTGGCGACGAAATGGAAGGAGTGGTTACCGGCGCGGTGGACTTCGGTATTTTCGTCAAAATTGAAGAAGGGTTAGAAGGACTGGTGCACATTTCAGAAATGGATTGGGCGCTCGTGGAGAATCCGCGCCTGCGCTACAAAGTAGGCGAGCGAGTCAAGGTAAAAATTATAGACATCAAGGACGGCAAAGTGTCGCTCTCTATTAAAGCGCTCCGCCCCAACCCATGGCTCTCTGCGGCAAAAACCTATCATAAAGGAGATGTGGTGCAGGGAGTGATTATCAAATACAACAAGTACGGCGCGCTCGCCTCTATAGAAGAGGGTGTCGCGGGTCTCGTGCATATATCGGAATTCGGCAACGACGAGGCGAAACTGCGCGCCGCCCTCGGACTGGGCAAGTCCTACCCCTTCACCATCACTCTCTTTGAACCAGCAGAACAACGCATGACGCTCTCTATCCCGGGGGAGAAGAAATAGCCGTATCGGTTATTTACCGCCGAAGAGGGAAAAATAAAAAAACCCGCGACCGTTTCCAGTCGCGGGCGAGGATTAATCGTTTTCTATCCATAGTGGATCGCCTTCAACGAGGGGCGAGTGTTTACCGGACGGAAGTGGAATTGACTCATCCACCATAATGATCACGAAAAGCTGTATCCTATGACCAGTGGCAATGTGGGATTTGATTTTCGACTTGTACAAGTCGAAAAGTGCGCTTTGAGCATTCCAGAAATCGGCGACTGCTCTGGTGAAATTAGTCTGTGGTCCACTCACTCCAGTGAGCCGAACTTCGCACATCCATTCGTTGACGGGAACTGAACTGTCTTTACACACTCTATCACAGCGTTGTACATAGAACTCCGCTGGACCAAACTGAGGCGAGACCTTCAAGTGAGGTACGAGTACCCGTGCAACAACTTCTGGTCGGATATTTTCTAATACATCCACAAGCGCAGGGGGAGTGTTGTCAAACACAACGGCCTTGAGTTTCATCTTTTTCCTTTCTTTTATTTTCAACTTTTCAATCTGCTATAGAGCATACACGAAAACAAAAAAATGCAATACATCTATCTATGCGGCCGCATAAATAGATGTATAGGGCGTTCTTTTGGGAAAAATTAGTTGTACTCGCTCATCGCCTTGTCGCGGCCGTCGGAGACCAAAACCGCGAGCGCGGCGTGGATTTCTTTGTAGAGCTTTTTGAGCACCGCCTGTTCGCGCGGCGAGAATTTCCCCAAAATATCGGGCTTTTTCAATTTCCCGCCCGTGCCCTTGCTAGAGATACCAATGCGTACACGCACAAACGCCTGCGTTTTGGCCGCTTTAATAATGGACTCAATCCCCTTGTGCCCACCTGATGATTTGTTGAACGAGATTTTGAATGTCCCGAGCGGCAAATCCAAATCGTCGTGCACCACGACTAATTTCTCCGCCTGTTTCGCGTTTTTGATAAGCGGCTTCACCGCCTCGCCGGATTTATTCATAAAGGTATCGGGAGTGAGCACCTTCGCTCCCTTGATATCCAAGCCCGCAACCGCATCACGCCCCGCATTATGCCGCGTCCCTTCGTACTCCTCCCCCGGATTCCCCAACCCCACGATGTAAAACATAGATAAAACATTTGTACCACAAAAAAAATGCACGCACAACGCCCTTTTACTTGTACCTCTCCGTCCGCGCGGTATAATTTGTGCAATGCACACTCACAAAATTGTCGAACTCCTCCGTTTTGCGGTCATCGCCGCGCTCAACCATTCCTCGTATCCGGCAATTCCATGTTCCCCACCTTCAAGAACAACGACTACCTCATCGTCGATGAGCTTTCGTTCCGCTTCCGCGCGGTAGAACGGGGCGAGATCGTTGTTTTCCGTTCACCGGTGGAACCCCGCAAGCACCTCATCAAGCGCATCACGGGGCTTCCCGGAGAAACAGTGGAGGGAATCATGCTTGGCGCAAACGAATATTTCGTGGAGGGCGACAACGCTCGTGAAAGTTTTGATTCGCGCTACTGGGGCGCACTTCCAAGAGAGAATATCACCGGCCGTGCACTCCTCCGCCTCTGGCCACCTAGTGGTATTTCTTTCCTTCCCGGAGCCACCACCACACCTACTTCGCCCACCCCCTAAAAATCTATGCACACACTCTGCCGCGCATCCGCCGTCCCACTCTATTATGGCTTCGTTCCCTATGAACTCTCCATTAATCGCACGGACCGGGAGCGGGCAGGTACACTCTCTCTCGAGAGTGGTATGCGCACCGCCGAAGAGAAAGCTGCCCTTCTGCGCCAACATGAAGAAGAAAAAAACGATAACGCGTATCCCACCTTTCTCTATCGCCAAAAACGGGCGGGCAAACACATCATCGTCTCGTTAGATATTATCGGGAGAAGCGGGAGTATTGCGGACGCGCTCCTCGTAACCGTCATTCTTCACACTCTCCGTGAGAGTGGCGTAGAGAAACCTTTCCTGCGCGTCAATTCGGTCGGCGACCGCGAATCGTTCATGCGTTTTTCCCGCGAATTCACCCTCTTCTCCCGTAAACACGGAAACGACCTCCCTCCCACCTGCCGTGAGCGAATATATCTCGAGCACCAGGGCACCAACCGCGCGTGCACGCACGACGCATGTGAGGCGTTCCGACGAGATGCGCCCACCCCGCTCGAATTTTTGAACGAAGCGGCGCGCGCGCACTTCAAAGAAGTGCTTGAGTATGCCGAAACGCTCTCCCTACCCTACATACTCCACGAACGCCTCGCTGGTCCGACAAACATATGTTCACACACCGTCTTTCGGATTGACAACGAAACAGGCGAGACACTCGCGAGCGGGTTCCGATACAATACCCTCGCTCGTCGTCTCGGATTCCGGCGCGAAATCCCCGCGATTGGCGCCGAGATACGCATTGCAGGAGAAGGCGCCGAATCCACCTTAAACAAACCACCCGCGCCGGGGGCATATTTCATACATCTTGGGCATCGTGCACGCCTCCAGGGATTGCGCATATTAGAAACACTCCGGCAGGCACATATCACCACCCACCACTCACTGACCAACGAAAAACTCTCTGTGCAAATGTCACATGCGGATACCCTCCACACTCCCTATCTCATTATTGTCGGTCACAAAGAAGCGGTAGAGGGTACGGCGCTCATACGCGACCGTGAACGCAGTTTCCAAGAGATCCTCCCCCAAAGCGCGCTCCCCATACGCCTCGCGCATTTGCTCCGATAAAAAGCGCATGCTAGAGTGAGAAAATGGTAACTAATGCCGAAGTGGTGCGCGGAGAAAATGAAAATAATGTGGGTGTCCTACGCCGTTTTACTCGCCGCGTACAAGGAACTGGCGTGCTCAACCAAGTACGCGCGCGACGGTTTTTTGAACGCGTCCCGTCATCCTACAAACGCCGTGTCGGCGCCCTCAAACGCCTGACCCGCAACGCGAAATTCCACGAACTCTCTAAACTAGGGAAAATCAAACCGAAAGAAGCGCGCGCATGAAAGAGCTCCTGCAGCATATTCAAGAAAGCATAGCGGGAAAAAACGCTCCCGTCTCGTGCGTATTTGCAAACCCAGTGCGTATGCGGTCTCTCAACCGCCGCTACCGCGGCAAAACCTACACACCCAATGTGCTTACCTTTCGCCTCGCTAAAAACGAGGGGGACATTTTCATTTGCAAAGAAATCGCGGCGGGCGAGGCACGGCGTCTCGGCATACCCACCCGAGAACGCATTGCGTACCTCTTTATCCACGGATTGCTCCATTTGAAAGGGCACACACATTCTCGTACAATGGAACGGTTGGAACGAGAGTATGTCAAAAAATTTCTCCTGCGGTATTGATATCGGGAGCGATCGTATCAAGGTGGTCATTGTCGCGCCCGGAAACAGTGGAGAGAGAGCACCGCTCTTCATCCTTGGTACCGGCGCGGCAGAATCGGCGGGTGTCCAACAGGGATACATCCATAACCCTGTGGAATGCGCACGCGCCGTCCGCGCCGCGCTTGCGGACGCTTCTGCCGCGGCGCGGTGTAGCGTACGGCGCGCCATTGTCGGCATCGGCGGCATTGGTCTCTCATCACTCTCCGTGTCAGGCGCGGTCGCCATCTCGCGCGCAGACGGCGAAATCACCGATTTAGATGTGCAGAAGGCAGTTGAAGCGGCACGAGCGTCAATCGCGACGGGACTGATCCAAAATCGACGCATAGTCCATACCGACATACTCGCGTACCGCGTTGACGGCAAGAGTGTTCCCGCCTCGCCAATAGGTATGCAAGGCGCCAAACTAGAGGTGCGTGTGTTCTTTGGAACCGCCATGACCCAACACCTTGAACATCTCTTAGAAACCGCAGAAGAAGCGGGAACGGCGGTAGAAGAAATGATTGCGAGCCCTCTCGCGGCAGCATCCGTGCTTCTCTCGCGCACGCAAAAAGCGGCGGGAGCAGCCCTGCTCAATATCGGCTCCGAGACCGTCTCGCTCGCCGTGTTTGAAAATGGACTCCCCACCGCCGTCGAGGTCTTCCCCGTCGGAAGTATCAATATCACCAATGATATCGCACTCGGGCTCCGTGTGCCGCTCGAAGAGGCAGAAGGGCTCAAACGCGGCGCCGTCACCGGCACCGCGTTCCCTCAGCGGAAATTGGACGAAATCATCGCCGCACGGCTCACCGATGTTTTTGAATTGGTAGAAGCACACCTCAAGAAAATCGGCCGCAGCGGTCTCCTGCCGGCAGGGGTCGTACTCACCGGCGGCGGGTCTGCTCTAACCACCCTCGACGATGTGGCAAAAGCGACACTCCGGCTCCCCGCGCGCTTCGCCACGCTCATCGCGGGACCCGACGGCAAACCACTGCTCAAAGACGCGAGTTGGAGCGTCGCGTATGGGCTCGCCGCCTATGGGCTCGCGCGGAAAAAAGAGGGCGGTATGTTGAACACCGAGAGTATGCGCACCGCCGGCCGCTCGCTCGCCGGCTGGTTCAAACAATTTTTGCCCTAGTACTAGTATCTGTTCCTTCTACATCTATTCTCAAATTCTTAAGAATTTAAGCAGCGGAGACAACAAGTGTAAAGTCGGCTTTCGCAGAGCCGACGGAGAGGGAGAGTGCATGTTCACCTACTTTTTTAATGGGGTAGAAGGAGTGCAAAAATTCAGGGAGAACATTAACACCTGTTTTCTCTTTGAGCGCGGTGCAGACATCGCGCTCATGAAGCGCGGCGAAGAGGTGCCCTTGCTCGTTCGCCTTCGCACTCATCTCGACACGCGCGCCGCTCACCTGGTCCATATGTTTCGCGAGTGCCTCTAGAACAGCAGTGTGCGTCTTTTCGGCGCGTTCGCGCGCAAGGGCGGCGCGAGAGAGAGCGGCGGATGTTGCCGCCTCCGCGAGTCCGCGCGGAAAGAGCGCGTTCTGCGCGAAACCGGGAGCAACCTCTTTCACCTCCCATTTCTTCCCACACCGCGCAACATCTTTAAGTAAGATAACTTTCATATAAAATTATTTCGTCAATAACTCAACCGCCCGTTCCATCTGCGGGTCGCGTCCTTTCTCTATATCCTCCTGACTCCGCTCCACCACCACATCAGGAGTCAACCCCTCGGCGGAGATAGAATGCCCCTTCGGAGTAAGCCAGCGCGCAATCGTTACCTTGAGCGAGGTCTCGGGCGTAATCTTGACCAGTTCTTGCACGCTCCCCTTGCCAAATGTCTTGACCCCCACCAGTGTCGCTTTACCGTGCTCGCGGAGCGCCCCGGCGAGAATTTCTGACGCCGACGCCGAGCCAGCGTTTACTAAAATAATCATTCTGAGTTTGTCGTTGAAAACATTATACCCGCGGCTCCGGTAGGTGCGGCTCCCGCCCTTGTCACCGTGGTCTTCTACCGCCACAACCTCGCCTGCGGGCAAGAAGAAACTCGCGACATCCACTGCCACCTCCAGAAACCCTCCCGGGTTGCCGCGTAAGTCAATAATCAGTTTGTCGGCACGCGAAACGACAAAGTCGCGAAGCGCCTGACGAAAAAGCTCCGGCGCGGCGGAAGAGAAATTGTAGAGCTTGATGACAAAAACCCCCTTCTCACGAAGCGTATCCTCCACAGTCGTTGTTGCATTCTCGCCTTTCTTTCCGGAAACCGGTTTGAGTTCGGTATCAATAGTCGGAATCGTGATCACCCCGCGCGTTACCGACACTTCAAAGGGCGCGCGTTTACCGTTGCGCAAAATCGTGAGCCGCACGATACTCCCCGCTTTACCGCGAATCTGCTTCACCGCTTTATCCACCTTCATGTTGGTCGTTACCGTATCGTTTATCTTGATTATTTTGTCACCCGGTTGCAACCCCGCCGCTTCAGCAGGAGTACCCTTGAGGGGAGATACCACGACAATGACGCCCTCACGCGAATCAATTTCCATCCCCACTCCCTCAAAACTCCCCTGTATCTCGCTCTCAAATGCTGCCGACTCTTCGGGGGGGAGAAACACGGTGTAGGGGTCGCCGAGCGCCGCTGCAAGCCCTTCTACCGCACCCCACACTTTCTCTTGCGGCGAGGTGGTCGCGTTCCCCACATACCGCTCATTGAGCACATTCCACACCTGCCAAAAAGGCGCGAAGTCTACCGAAACACCCTGTGTAATATCCGCCTCCTTATTCACCACATCGCGCACCTTCTCTATCGGGTTTTGCCGCGTTTCGCCATACTTCGCACCTGCAAAAAACACCACCGCGAGTACCACGATGGCGAGAAATGTCGGCACTGCGCGACCCTTCTTTTCCATTATTCTCTATTCTTGCAGAAACAAACCAAAAAATCAATAACTCTTGAGCTTCTTCGCCTTGTCGTGCGTGCGGATACGGTCGTGTGCTTTCGCTTCTATCTGACGGATGCGCTCGCGCGTAACGCCAAACTTCTGCCCCACTTCCTCCAGTGTATGCGTGATACCATCATTGAGTCCATGCCGCATTTCCAAAATGCGCCGTTCCTTCTCGGTAAGCTCACTAAGAATCTCGCGCACTTGGTCCCGCAATATTCTGCGGGATGACTCTTGGTCGGGCGAGAGAATTTTGTCATCCGCCACAAAATCACCCAATGTAGAGCGGTCACTTTCGCTATCATCTCCAACAGGCGCCTCGAGCGATACGGTATCTTGATCAATCTTTTCTATCTGATACACCTTCTCTAGTTCTATCCCCATCTCAGTTGCAATCTCCTCCGGCATCGGGTCGCGCCCGAGGTCCATCGAGAGACGGCGCACCACCTGCTTGTATTTGGAAATGGTCTCCACCATGTGCACCGGCACCCGAATGGTGCGCGACTGGTCGGCAAGGGCGCGCGTAATCGCCTGCCGAATCCACCAAGTCGCATAGGTAGAGAACTTAAAGCCCTTCAACCAATCAAACTTTTCCACCGCCTTAAAAAGTCCGAGATTGCCCTCTTGTATCAAATCCAAGAGCGTAAGGTCGGGCGAACGACCGACATACTTTTTCGCAATAGACACCACGAGCCGCAAGTTCGCCTTGGCGAGAAGGTTTTTCGCCTCCTCATCACCCGTCGTAATGCGCTTCGCTAGTTCCTTCTCCTCCCGTGCGCCAATGAGCGGGTAGCGCCCGATCTCGCGCAAATATATTTGTATGGAATCGTGCGTAGAGCCGCTTGAATCGTAACGCCCCGCGTATACCGGCTTGGCGGGCGAGGAATCTGAAAGGTTAAGCAACCCGCCGCCCTCCAAAATATCCACCCCCGCCTGATGAAGCTTCTCGTAGAGCGTATCCAAAAAGAGAATATCCTCCTCTACCGTTGGAAACTCGCGCAAAATCTCGTCGTAGGTCACAAACCCGCGTTCCTTGCCCTTCGCGAGGAGCCGCTCGGTGCGCATCTCTATCTCGCGCTGTTTTGCCGAGAGCTTCTTGCTAATCCGCGCCGTCTTGCGCGGTCTTACTTTTGGCTTGGCTACACGCTTTTTAGGCCGCTTTTTGTGGGTGGACTTTTTCGCCCGTTTAAGGAGTTTCTTCGCCATAACAAACGGGCATTATAGCATAAAATACGCGGTTATCCACATCGCATTGCTAGCAGCGATAAATATTCATTAAGAAAAACAGCCCATCATGATGAGCTGTTTCCGAACGCGTCAATCCAGAATCTTCCCCATAAGCAAAGAATTGCTATATACGCCGTTCATGAACACGCTATCGCGTTCTACACCCTCCCGCACAAACCCACACTTCAAGTACAATCCAACAGCAATTTGATTCCGCTCAAACACTTTCAGTTCCAGACGATGAATACCTAAATCGCGTGCGTCCTTCTCTACTGCCTTCAACAACGCAGTCCCAATTCCCCTTCCATGAAAAGTAGCGAGCACCCCCATAAACAAATAAAGTGTGTGCCGAATCTTGCAAAAACGATGCCGTTGCGCACCAAGAAACCCAACCATTTCCCCATCAACCAGAGCAACAAAAACAATCAAGCGTCCGTCGGCAATATCTGCGAGAATCTTCGTCGGTTGTGGTTTTCTCTCACCCACACTTGCCACCATATATTCACTCTCACCATCTATTTGTACGCGCAAACGCTCAAATTCATCCACTTCGTTTTCTTTTAATTTTCTTATCTCCATATATTCCCTCGTTTTTTATTTTTCTATTTCTCCCAACAGAATATACCATAGCGGTGTACCTCGATACAATCTACACTAACCATAGGCGGTCGCACCATGTTAGTGTATGCCTTCCACAACTTACCAATAAGCCACGATCGTGTGTTATTGGTAAATCAGAGCTACTCCGCTAGAAAGCGAGTGAGTTCTTGGATACGGGCAGAGATAGTTTGCATGCGCGAGAGTAATTCCTTGGCGTCCTTTTTTGCACGGTCTGCCGCTGCGAGCGCGTCGCGTAGTTCGACGCGTTCGCGCTCCAATTTTTCTTTCTCAAAACGATGCACAAGCAACTGCGTCTCCTTCGCCACCGACGCGCCGACGCCAAAACGCGCTTCTGCTTCAAACACAAGCGCTGCGCGTTCCTCTTCATATTCCGCGAATGCGCCACCGATTTCTTTTTTTACTTTCTCCACATCAATCTGCCTCTCTTTTTCCGACAATCCTTCCTGCCACCACACCAAACCAACCAAAAGGCGGGGTGCAGAAGTCAGATGGTCTGCCTCTGAATTCTGACTTCCGTTTTCTAACCTCTGACTCCCGACCTCTGATTTCTGACTTCTGACTTCTTCCCACACGCTTTCCTCACGCACGCCGAGCTTCGCCGCAATCTCCTTAATCCACTCTGCCCGCTCTATCGCACTCGCGATGTCACGCACAAAAGGAAACACCTCCTCACGCACCGCGCGCGAACGCTCGCGCGCGGTATGCGCCGCGCCGAGTACGCGTTCCAACACAAATCGCACCACCGGTACACTCTCTTTAAGCGCACGCGAGAAGTCGCTCGGGTTTTTTGCAATCACCTCCGCGGGGTCTTTGCCCGGGAGACGCGCAATCTTAACCGCAAACCCCTGTCGGAGTGCAAGCCGCGCCGCCCGTAGGGCGGCGCGTTCGCCCGACTCATCTGCATCATAGACAAGCATCAAATTGTCTGAAAACCGCCGCAAAAGTGCGAGGTGCTCATCGGTAAGCGCCGTACCGGAGGTCGCCACCGCATTCGTATACCCCGCCTGGTGCGCAAGCACCAAATCGACCTGTCCTTCTACCAGCAATACAAACCGCCGCTCCCGAATCCCGCGCTTCGCTTCGTGTATGCCGTAAAGCGCGCGCGATTTTTTAAAAATCGCCGTCTCGGGAGAGTTGAGATATTTTGGATTGGTTTCTAATTCCACCCCCATCGTACGACCAGAAAAAGCAACGACTCTCCCCGCCGCATCAAAGAGAGGAAAAATGGCGCGATGGCGAAATACATCAAATGGCTCGCCTCCCTTTTCTGATTGTTTGACAAGCCCCGCTCGGAGCAATTCGTTATCGGCAAACCCCAGTGCAAGAAGGTGTGTGCGCAAAACGCGCCAATCGTCAGGAGCGAACCCAAGCCGCCACGCGGCAATTGTTTTTTCCGAAAGTCCTCTCCCCGCGAGATACTTTTTTATCTCCTGGTGCGCATTCAACTGCTCGACAAAGAATGCCGCGGTCGCTTCGCAGGCAGCGAAGAGCCGCTCAGTCGGATCTGGTTCTCCGCTCCGCACATTACGGAACCGTTCCAACTTCACCCCCGCGCGGTCAGCAAGCGTGGTGAGAGCTCCTTTGAAATCCGTCCCCTCCATCTGCCCTACAAAGTTGAAAATGTCTCCCTTCGCGCCACACCCAAAACAATAGAAACCGCCGCGCTCGGGCGAAACGAAAAAGGAAGCCGTCTTCTCGTGATGGAAGGGGCACCGCGCCTTGAAATTCCGCCCCGCGCGCTCCAACTTAACATAGCTCCCCACGACCTCCTCAATAGAGAGCCGTTCCTTGATCTCCTCCACCGCAGTGCGCATACGCGGGCACTATATCACTTCGCGGCAATTTCCGCCTTGCCGAAGTAAGGAACGAGAACAGGAGGAATAGCGATAGAGCCGTCCGCGCGTTGATTGTTTTCCAGTAATGAAATAAGAAGTCGCGGCGTCGCAAGCGCGGTGTTGTTGAGCGAATGTACAAATCTTGACTTACCTTCCGCCCCTTTGTACCGAATATTGAGCCGCCGCGTTTGGAAATCATGGAAATACGACGACGAATGCGTCTCGCGGTACTTCCCTTCCGACGGCACCCACGCCTCTATATCATATTTCTTGACCTGCCCGAGACCGAGATCCGCCCCACAGTTGATTACCACGCGATACGGAATCCCGAGCGCCTGCATCAACGCCTCAGCATGCGCCGTTATATCCTCATGTAAACGCACCGAGGTCTCATGGCTCGCTTCACACAACACAACTTGTTCCAGTTTGAAGAATTCGTGCACGCGCATCAAACCTTTCGTATCTTTGCCATAACTCCCCGCTTCGCGACGAAAACAAGGGGAGAACGCGAGTATTCTTTTGGGCAATTCTTTTTCATCCAGCGTCGCATCCGCAAAATACGACATGACCGGAACTTCCGCCGTACCGGCGAGATAGTCGTTGTCTTGTGTTTTGTACAGGTCGTCCTCGCCCTGTGGGATATAACCAGTACCTAATAACGCTTCGCGTCGAACGCGCGAGGGCGCAAGCATAAGCGAAAACCCTCGCGCAAGAAAAAAGTCCACACCAAAACGCCACAGTGCAAACGAGAGAAGCGCCGCGTCTCCTTGGAGAAAATACCCGCGAAAACCGGATACCGCCGCGCCGCGTTCAAAGTCGGCGAGATTGTTTTTGGTCAACAATTCAATATGACTCTTGGGAACAAAATCGAAAACAGGCTTCTCTCCCCATACCCGCACTTCTTTGTTATCTACCTCACCCTCACCTTCCGGGACAGAAATATCAGGAATATTGGGCACCGCAAGCATCAGCGCCTGCCATTTCTGCATCACCCCCTTGAGACGCTCTTCGTCTTCCTTGAGACCTGCCTTAAGCGCGCGCATCTCTTCGGCAAAACTCTTTCGTTTCTCACCGTCAATCGCGCTCACAATCTGCTCACCCTTACGCTTTTGCTCGCCGCGCTTGTCCTCCACCACCTTGAGAAGCGCGCGCCGCTCATCATCCGCTGCGAGAAGTTCCTCCACTTTAAAATCAAAGCGTTTCTTGCGCGCCGCCTCCGCTATCAGTTCTTTATTCTCACGAATAAATTTTATATCCAACATGGTACTATTATACACCACCTATGGCGGCAAAGGTAAAAATACTGTATCCAAAAGAATTCCCGCACCGATTGCGCGAAATCCCCGACCCGCCCGAGCAGTTGTGGCTAGAAGGAACACTCCCGCCCAAAGCACACAAATGGCTGTGTGTCGTCGGCTCGCGCCGCTACTCTCCCTACGGCAAGGAAGTGTGCGAGCGGCTCATCGGCGGACTCGCGGGCAAGCGTGTTGCAATCGTTTCCGGACTCGCGCTCGGTATTGATACTATCGCACATCGCAGTGCGCTTGAAGCGGGCCTCCGCTGTGTCGTGGTGCCCGGCTCGGGGCTCTCGCGCGAGGTACTCTACCCCGTGAGCAACAGAGGGTTTGCTGATCAACTGGTACATGCGGGCGGCTGTTTGGTCTCAGAGTTTAAACCCTCATTTGCGGCAACACTCTGGAGCTTCCCCCAACGCAACCGCATTATGGCAGGGCTCGCGGACGCGGTGCTGGTAGTAGAAGCAGAGAAAAAATCGGGGACGCTCATTACCGCGCGGCTCGCCTCCGAGTACAACCGCGATGTACTCACCGTGCCTGGCTCTATTTTTTCTTCATCCGCCGAGGGGCCGCACCTTCTTATGCGCCTCGGGGCAACCCCGGTACGCACCAGCGAGGAACTCGCGAGCGCACTGGGATTTGAGAATGTAGAAACAGAAAAGAAAAACTACGACGACTGTAGCGCTGAAGAATTGGAAATAATTAAGCTCCTCAAAAATCCGATGGAGCACGACGCACTCCTTGCCGCCTCAAAACTTCCCATATCCAAAACCAACGCCATCCTCTCACTCTTGGAAATCAAGGGTCTCATCCGCGAATCAATGAGCGAGGTACACCTTACTTAACTTTCTTTACTTATGTGATTCCCGTTGCGAGAGTTTTTAAAGTCCAGCATTTGTTTCAAGAATACCGAGACGGACGCTTCGGGGGGCGCAGAGGGTTCTTTGCCGCGGACAAGCCGCGCCGCCTGGCGCAATTCCTTGATACACCACTCAAAGGTCGACGCGGCCCTTTCGCGCGCTACCTCGCCCGCCTTCCGTAGCGCCGGCTTTACTTGAGTATGATGCACCTCTCGCGAAGTGTGCAAAGCGCGACGCTTACATGTAACGAGCAATGCGTCTCCACGCGCCGAAAATCTCTTGAGTATAGTCGTCTTCCCCTGCAACTCGGCAACCTTGAGCCCGAGCAACACGCCAAGCCCCACAAAAGAAAAAACAAAAATTGAAAAAGGAAACGCCATACTAAACGGAAAAACGCACAAACTCCGACACCTCAATCCGCTCGCCGAACTTCTGCACCGCTCCCTCAATCAACGCGCGCACTGTCTGGCTTGCGTCACGAACGAAGGGCTGGTCCATAAGCTCTTCCTTAGTCGGGTTCATCGCCGCCACATGCATCGCAATCTCGCGCGCAAGTACTTGGAACGCTGGGTTGCGCGAGACAAAATCGGTCTCAGACGAGAGAAGCACCAGCGCGCCAACCGACGCGCCGTTATGGATGTAGCTCGCCACTGCGCCCGCGCCCAAGATGCGCGCCGACTTTTTCGCCGCCGCCGCAGCGCCCTGCTTTTTCAAAATCGCCACTGCGGTCTCGGTATCCCCCTTCGCCTCTAGGAGCGCCGCGCGACACTTCGCGATAGAAACCCCGGTTCGCTCCCGTAATTCTTTTATTTGCTCTGTTGTAATGTTCATAATTTTTCTTCCTACTCACTACTCACTACCAACTCTTTTCTTCCCTTCCTCATACGCCTCCACCAAGGCATCTACAAAATACTTGATGCTCCCCATAGACGCATCGTTGGCGACAATCGGATACGCAATCCCGGTAATATCGCAATCGGAACTCGCCAGTACAACCACCGAGATGTTGAGTCGTTTTGCTTCTGCGATTGCGGTTTTCTCATGCTTGGGGTCTACCACCAACACCGCGGCGGGGAGCGCCGAGAGCCCCACCAGCCCGCGAAAGAGCGCCTCCAATCGTGCAATATCTCTATCAATAAGAAGCTGCTCCTTCTTCGTGTACTTCGCGAGTTCACCCCGTTCGCGTTTTCCCACCGTATCCAAAAGCATCTCTACCCGCGACCGAATCTGACCAAAATTGGTGAGTGTCCCACCAACCCATCGACCCGCAACATAGGGCATACCAATCCGCACCGCACCCGCCTTTACCACATCGGCCGCTTCCTTTTTGCCCCCCACGAGCAACAGCGCCTTACCCTCACTCCCCAGCGTTTTTACAAACGCTTTCGCCGCCTCAAGTAACGAATGGGTCTTTTCCAAATCAATAATCTCTGTGCGATTCTTGACTCCGAGTATGTAGGAAGCGGTAGAGGGGTGCCGACGCGTCTTCGCATACCCGTAATGCGCACCAACCTTAAAAAGCGGTTCTAGGGCGGCACTTTTTTGCGCGTCTTCCATAAAAAAGGAGTGTACCAAAGAATCAGCGCGGGAGCAACAGCGCTTCTATAATTTCATCGAGCCCTCCCGCAAAAATAGTGGGGAGGTTGTGCCACGATTGTTTGAGCCGATGGTCGGTGACACGGTCCTGCAAAATATTGTAAGTGCGAATCTTCTCGCTTCGGTCGCCGGTACCGATCTGCTCCTTGCGCTCTGCCGCGAGTTTGGCGGCATCTCCTTCGCGAGATATTACTTCGAGTTTCGCCGCAAGCACTTCCATCGCCTTCTCGCGATTGCGCGACTGGCTCCGCTCCGCGGTCGAGCGCACTACAATCCCCGACGGTTTATGAAAAATCCGCACCGCCGTCTCTACCTTGTTAACATTCTGCCCGCCCTTGCCGCCCGCACGCGAGAACTCTACTTCTATATCCGCCGGATTGATTTCAATAGTTGTTTTTTTGCGTTTAGGCATAATCGCGATTGACGCGGTAGAAGTATGCACCCGCCCCGACTTCTCGGTTTCCGGCACGCGCTGGATGCGATGTACTCCGGTCTCAAACTGCAAAGAACGATAGCAATCCTTACCGCTCACCTCAAACGCCGCTTCTTTGTACCCGCCCGCGTCGTTTACCGATTCATAGAGTGGTGCAAAGCGCCAGCCGCGGATTGCCGAAAATCCGCGGTACATCTCCGCAAGTTCGCGCGCAAAGAGCGCCGCTTCGTCGCCTCCCGCTCCTGCGCGGACTTCTAGAATAAGTTCGTTTGGAAACTCCTCTTCTTCCTTTTCTATCGCCGCAATATCTTCAATTTGCTTGAGGAGCGCCGCCTTCTGTTCAGTAAAGGTGGCGAGTTCCTTGTCCGCCATTTCTTTCATTCCTGCATTTTCTTTCGCAAGGGCGCGCAGTTCCGCTTCTTCCTTTTCTATCCGTGCTACCTCGCTCGCCAAATGCGCCGTCCGCGGATTTTTTTTGTATTCTTCGATATTCATCTACTTCTTTTTCCGCACCACTTTCTTTGCTTTCGGCGTGGCAGCTTTCTTCGCCACTTTTGCCTTAAAGCGCTCCACGCGGCCGGCGGTGTCTACAATCTTTTCCGCGCCGGTATAGAACGGGTGGCAGTTCCCGCAGATTTCAATCTGCAGTTCCGGCTTAGTAGAGCCTACGGCAAACACCGCCCCGCACGCGCAGGTTACCTTCGCCTCCGGATAGTATTTCGGATGAATGTCTTTCTTCATTTCCAGTTCATATTACCAAAAATGTTTTACATTCGCAATACTGTACACACGAGGGTCTTGTGCGCACGGTTAAGGACGCTGTCAGCATTTCGTCATGAAAACGATGTTTCTCAGGCCTGAAGCATATGCCGAGGTTGCGCAGAACATCGCACAAGTTTTGTTTGCCACAATACTTGTTGAACCAATTCACACCCAATATGTACATTCTTGCGGGACTTGTTTTGGTCGCTTTGGTGCTTCTCGTCATCCTCGCTAAAAAGAGTCAATAAAAAAGGCCGCGCTTTGCGAGCGCGGCAGTGATTTATTTCTCCAGTATAAACACCTTGTTCGGATGTGCTGGGTTGTAAAGTAAGTTATTGCGTTTGAGCACATCACTCCACGCACTTGTTTTTAGTTGTCGTTTCCGAGCGATATGTTTGCACACTTTTGAAAAATCGATCCATTTCGCGTGCCGTATTTCATCAGGTCTCTCCTTTTTTGGCACAGAAAAGTAATCTTCCAGAGTTGCTTCAACCAAAGTGACTGGGAAAATAGTAGGTTCTTGACGAAAGATTTCACATCGCCCTTCATACAAATCTGAAGGTAGAGAAAAAGGTTTCCACACAAAGAAAGACCCAATTTCTTTCTCTTGTCCGTAATTACCATTCCAGATGACAAGCTGGTCAACACGGGTTGTATAGCCGATACTCAAGTATCTACTGACATCTATCCAAACTCTTGTTGAGCCCTCTTGTGTTTCCACACAGATTTTTTCGCAACGTTCCTCGACAACCCCTGGCCAGTCACCCGCTTTTTGGTCATCTGTTTTAATCGTTAAAGTAGTCGGCATGCTCTCAATCCGCCGCGCTTGATAGAGCAGAACGATGAGAAAAAACGCCACATTTACATTGTACGAATTTAAACCATCAAAACGCCATTGTCTTATATAATTGATACCCGTTCCATATACCCCTATTGGAGGTGAAGGACAACTTACTTCCGTAAACTGCAATTTTTCTTTCGAAGAACTTTTTGAGTTTTTCATGTTTCCTTTCATTCGAATCTTTCCAAAGAATAAGATAACATATCTTACCGAATGATGCAAGTCCGTGTCCATACACCTAATTACGCAGCCGCGAAGTCCAATTTTGGCAAAGAAAAAGCCGAGTTCTCTTTCGAGAACTCGGCGTGAACCGACAAACTATTATTTCGGCACCAGAGCCATAATCGCCTCCGCCGCTTTTGCGGCGTCAAATGGGATGGGCTGGAGTAGTTCCTGTTGCATATTGCGAACATACTCCCCCTTCTCCATCATCTGCAAAGTAACATGTGTCGGTTTCTCAAAACCAAACGCGTTACCGTGTATGTAGAGCGGATGATGCTCCATCCCCGACTCCGCTTTGAGTTTCTGGCCTAAACGCGGTGTCCAGATGCAAATTGGGATTTTGCCCGCATATGCGGCCGCACGAAGCGCCGAGCCCGTTGCCGCAAAGGTGCCGTCCGCAAGCGCCGCGAGGTGGTCGGTACTGAATGAGTCACCGAGAATGCTCACCGCGTTGGGATGGGCATCCACGAACGCCAATACCTTCTCCGTCCATCGCGCGCGATCTTCTTGTTTTGCTCCCGGATGCCAACGCGGAATCACAACAAGCTTTGCACCCGCTTTGAGCGAAAATGCGCAGGACTCTAGAGCGGTATCAATTATGTCGTCGCTCTCGGGCCACTTTTGCGAACAGAGAACGAATGCGTACTCCGCATCGCCCTTCGCCTTGTTGAAGGCATCAATGGTCCCCTGCGGAATCGGCTCACTCGCCGCCGAAGCAGAGAGGTCACCAATGATTCGCACTTGGTCTTCGCGATGGTTCCGATACAACTCGTGCTGATGCACGAGTTTCTCGCCGAGTGTGTCAATCGTGAGCACAAGGTCAGCAGGTGTTTGGCATCGGTGAATCGCACCCCAGTTGTCGTCCAAATAGACGAGGGGAAGGCCGCCACTGCATTCAGGATTTTTCGCCCCTGCGGCAAACCACGCCTCACTGCGAATAGGCGAGCTCAAACCGCACACCAAAACATCCGGTTTCACCGAGAAGAAAACATCTTTCGGTGAAATATCCCACGACGCCTTGATGTCCAGCGGACCTTCGGCAACAATCGCCTCATTGAACCCGGCATTTTTCCACTCGTCCACCGACTTTCCTTCCGCAACCACTACTATCTCTACGCTCTGCCGCGCGAGCTCGCGCGCGACCCGCGTTCCAACCATCCCGGGCTTGATATCCCGAGTTACGAATAGTACCTTCATTGGGTACTCCTTTCTGTATATGTTTGTTGTCTGAGAACTCTCACAAAACACGGGTTCCTCGCCCCGTTTTGTCTACCCTCTATACTAACACATTCTGTAAAAACACACAACTACATCTATTTCTGCGGCCGCAGAAATAGATGTATACTGAGAAATGGATACGAGGCGCTAGAGTTTTTTGATTGCTACCATTCCTTTACCGCCCGCCGTCCACGCGGTTTCCAAAACTGACATAACTGAAAGCGCACTCTCTAGAAAAAGCGGTGAGTGTTTCGCCTGTATTTTCCCATCCAGAATACCTTTGATGTGGAGCATCTCGCGATAAAAATCGTCGGGGCGCTTCTTGGCAAAGATTTCTTCTTTCACACTGCCGTCTGCACCAGCGAAACGGACTATATCACCCGTCGAATGCCCACCGCATACCCATTCAATAAATCCATCCTTACCTTGAAGCCGCGCCCATTTGCGCGTCGGCTTGGTCACCACATCCTGAATCACCCGCCCCACCTTTCCCTTATCAGTTTCAAACGCAAACGCTGCGAGCGAGTCATATTCTGCTTTCCCTACCTTCTCTACCTTGAGCATCGCGCCTGCCTTCTTCCACACCCCCAACCCCGCGAGACGCGCGAGATACTGCCACAAATGGAGCGCGTGCGAATGTTCTCCCGATGCGCCACCACCTTTTTTCCAATACCCGAGATAAGTATCCTGCGGGCCTTTGAGCCATGGGTGCGCTTTGAAGATACCCTCCCAATGTTCGCGAAACTCCACATCAAGCGTCTCTATCGCACCAATTGTTTTTTGCTCCAACAACTCACGCACGCGTTCTATAGACGCGGCAACCGCATGGTCATATCCAACAATAACCTGTGTTGTTTTTTGTTTTCGGTACGCGTTCACGAACTTTTTGAGCTCCGGGTCAAAAGGGGCACAGAGTGGTTTCTCCAATTGTAAAATGTGCGGCTTTTCTTTCAGCGCCTCTAATGCAATGTGCATCCGCACATGCGGAGGCGTACCAACGAATATCACATCAAACCCGCCACGCGGAGCAGTGTCTGGTGTATAGAGTTTTATAGAATCATCCCATACGCCATAACGCGTCGGATAAATATCCGTCTTCATTCGCTCAAGTGCATAAGGGTCGGCATCTACTACCGCCACACTCCACCCCATCCGCCGCGCCGCCTGCGCCAAATGGTTGCCGATAGACCCCGCGCCGATAATTTTAACTTTGGTCATATAAATTTTTCTTTATGCTTCTTCATTAATTCTTCGGAAATCATAAAATCAAGCGGTGTATCAATATTGACCGACTCCCACTCCTCCATCACATACCCCGCAATTTTACTTCCTGTCATGGACTTCTTTTCCAAAACAATCTCAGGCCAAAAAGCATTCATACAGCCGTTGTTCTGATACACCGCGGGGAGAAGTTGGCGCGCCGCGTTGTACGGCTCCTTCATCCCTGTGTGCTCCTCGGAAAGAAATGGCTCGATGTACTCTCCCGCGAGCCGCCACATTTTGTACGGGTGCTTTCCTGCGCTAGATACCGCGCGCACCGAGTCGGCGCCTCCCCTCCCCAATTTCTTAAGCAAAGCAATGCCCTCGGCAATCCGCGCGCTCCGACGCAAAGGGGCAGTCGCGCGCACATCTACCACCATATCGGGAAGCTCGCCCTTGGCGTGGAGCGCGGCAAGATGGTGCTCAAACACGGGCAAATCAAGTGTGAGATCTTGCGCCAACGCCTTGGGTCGGTCAAACACCTCCGCACCCCACGCACACGCAACGCGCGCAATTTCGGCATCGTCAGTATTGACTATCACGCGCGAAATACCCGGAACTTTTTTTGCCGCCTCAATCGTCCACGCGATAAGCGGTTTCCCACACAAATCCTTCACATTTTTCCCCGGTACCCCCTTTGATCCTCCGCGCGCGGGAATAATAGCGTAGATGTTCATGTACACCACTATAACGAGCGAGACATGCAAAAAGCAACAAAAGAAAACGGCGCTTCGCAAGACGACATGTGTTTTGCGAAGCGCCTATAATCAAGCCAGGAGTTTCGGCAATTCGGCGATTGACGAAATGAGTGGGAAGTTAACCCTTTCTTTTTCCCACCTATTCCATTCATTCGCTACGCCCACGAAGTCGCATCCGAAGTCTTTGGCGGCTTTTTTGTCGCCATTACTATCGCCGACGAAGAGCATCAACCGACTATCAACATGCGCCATGTGCTGTGCCCTCGCCAGATTATCCTCTTTTGAGAGCGGTCGGCCATAGATGCCGCGAAAGTGGTGCGCGATATTGAAGTTTTGCACCGATTCACGCACAGCTCTTTCGGGCGTCGCAGAATTCACAAAAAGTTCTCGACCTTTCGCCAACTCGGCGAGCACCTGCTCCATTCCCTCCGGCATTCCGGATTGTTCGAGTAGCCGCTGCACAATGGTGTTGTACCCATCTGCGTACACATCCACGAGAAGCGGAATGTCTTTTTCATCTACCGAAGCGAGACGAAATGTCTCGCTCAAAATATCGTAGCGGGACCCTTTGCCTCCGCTATATTTCTCTCGCTGACCTTGAAATATCTGCTGGTGCGAGTAGCTCCAGAGTTTTACCAGAATATCCCACGCTTGCTGTTTTAACCCTTCGCCACCAACCGTCAACACACCGTCAAAATCAAAGACCACTACTGCATATTTCTTCATGTTTTTTCCTTTCTTTTTTTCCACCTCCTACCTTACCACTACTCTACCAGATGGTCAAACTGATGCCGCCCCCAATTCAAGAGCTTCGTTTTGCGCGCGTCGCGCGGCATAGCAGAAATTCTTTTGTCTATATAATATGAATCGCCTTGTGTCTCAAGCGAGGTGGTAGAAATCTCTTCAAACACCACACCGTTATCGGTGCGAAAACCATGCCATACGCCACGCGGCATCCAAAGTGTATCGCCTGCGGTGAGAAGTTTTTTCTTCCCCTCCACATCCATCTCCACGGTTCCCGAAAGCACATGGAAACTCTCATCTTTGACTTTATGATAGTGCATCGGATGCGCTTGACCGGGGAACTGCACGATCAATTTACGCGCGTATTCGCGGTTGATGCAGTCAATAATAATGCACCCCGTTTCTTTAAATCGTTCCAGTCCGTAATGATGGCTAATCTCTACCGTAAAGTCGTGCGAAAGCGGAATCTTCCCAGCATTCAACATTGCTTTTGCTTCGCGCACCGCCTCGTAAATCGTCTCTTTTTTGGAAAATCCGCGGCGCGCGAGTGTGTGTGAGAGCGGCTCCCCTTCTCCATAATCGCGGTCGGCACAAGCGTCCGCGCGGAACTCGCCGCTCGTCAGATGTTCAGGCGAGACAAGCGGCATAGCAAAAAACACCTGCTCGCGGGAAATGACCTCGCCTTTCTTTATCGGTACCTTCGCAAACACACAACGGCGGAGCGACTGCAGGTCGGCGCGTTCAATCTCGCTGACTGGTCGCCCATTGCCCCAACAACTAGCAACGGCTGTCTTGTACGCCACAAGCCACGCACGCAACTCAGTCGGGTTAGCCGAATACGCGTTGAGTTGAATAGTTTCAGTCGGCACACCGATATGCTTTTCAAAAATCCGCGCGCCTTTCGCGTACGCCATTCCAATAGTCATAGTATCGCCTGGCAGCTCGTGCGTAGAAAACCCAACCGTCAAGTGCGGATAACGACCTTTGAGCGTCTCTATAAAATCAAGCGAGAGTTTGTCAGCGGGGGTTGGGTATATCGCGACACAATGCATCAGAGCGAACAAAACGCCGCGGTGTTCAAAAAAAGATACCACCTTGTCCACTTCTTTTATAGACAGGCCGCCCACCGAGACGATAATCGGTTTCCCAGTTCCAGCAATTTTCTCAAGAAGCGGCCAATCGGTTGCCGAACAACTTGCTACCTTCACTATCTCCACGCCCAGTTCCTGCAAAAAGTCCACTGACGGTTCGTCAAAAGGGGTCGCCATCGTGTAGAGCCCGCGCGCGCGCGTCTCGTCCACGAGTGCGCGGAAGTCCGCCTTGGAGAGACGCGTGGAGAGAAAGCGCGGGATATGCTTGACATCCTTGCGCTCTCGGTAAGCGGGGTGAATAAAAGAATCCAAATCACGGAGTTGTAATTTTACCGCCGCACGCACACCATGTTCCTTTGCCGCAGCAGCAGCTTCTCTGATAATCCGCTTTCCATGCTCCACCGACCCTTGATGGTTATTCGCCATCTCAAGAGTAAAAAGGCCATCAAAATTAAACGCATCGGCTCCTGATACAGGCATAGAGAACTTGTTCCTACTACAATCCTCTCGCTAAGTCAAATGTTATTCTGGTGGAGAACAAAAAAGTAGCCGAGAGGGAATCGCTCACGGACAGATGAACGAAATGCGCCGTAGAAACGATCAAGTGCATACGCAACCGGATACAATACAGCGAGAAAAAAAGAGAGTGGAGCGGCAATACTGGTAAATGTATTGTATGCAACAGAAAAAGGGCAATCACCCACACTAGCGAGTTCAACCACTTCAAAACCCGCGTTACCAAAAAGGCGTCGGAGCGATTCGTGTGTGTAACGAAAAAAATCGTGCGGGTCGGGATGATAATTAATCAAAAAAGGTACGAACCCGTATACAACACCATTTAGTTTAAGAATACGCCGCACTTCGCGCAGTACATGACCATATTCAAACACATGTTCTAAAATATTAAAAAGAAGTACATTATCTGCCGTACCATCTGCAAAAGGTAACGGATCGCGCTCAATATCAATCAATCGTGACAAAGTATCTGCATGAGTGACACGATCAACGGATATGCGTTCAAACGGAATGCGACGCAAAAAACAATCCATATAGCTGGGATACCTTCCTCCACCCACATCCACAACCATACCTGAAAGAGTAAAACGGCGCACTTGCTCATTCATAAGCGTACGCATCAGCGTTTTACCTCGTGCGATACTCTGTATTCGTTGTATCAACATATAATATGTGTCGACAAAAAACCTGCGCGTGCGCACAAAATATTTGTCCACCCTTTCCCTTCAGGACGATTATGTGCCACAGAAAGCAACTGATCTGGTTTTTTGTGCTTGAGAGACCGTGTACTCTCTTGCAAAATATAGAATACAAAACCTGCGCGAGACAATTGTTCCAAAAACGCACAGGGGTCAGTCCCCATATTCTGCAATCCAAAAGGCCAAAATTCCATAAGTACTGCGGACACCTTTTTCAATGTCTGTTCTCCACCCGCGCACACAAGACCCTCAGCTCCCTGCACATCAATTTTGATAACCTGCGGCGCCGGACGGGAAGCAAAATACTCATCTATAGTCGTTGTCTCAATCGCAACCGACCCGGCGCGCGCGTCAATAGAAATATTTTCTGGAGCAAACGACATATTACCAAAATTGGAACGGTCTAGAAAAAGTCTCTTTTCTCCTGCGTGGTCCGAAAGCGCACGCATTTCAACCACCACATTACTCATCTTACTCGCCGCCACCGAACGAAGAAGTAACTCACGATTAGATCGGTCGGGCTCAAACGCGTAAACACGACCCGCAGATCCAACTGCGCGAGCAGCCAAAAGGGTAAAATACCCAATATGTGCACCAATATCAGCAACAACCATTCCCGACTTGAGCAACGATAAAAAAATAACCGTCTCATACGGACTGTAAACACCGTGGACCAAAAGATCACCCGCCTCACCCGCATCTCTTGCATCAACAAACAAAGTCATACCTCCTACTTTTGCTGGCACAATGCCATGTGGCTTAAGCGCGACAAAAGACACGCTCCGCAGTATGCGCAACCACGGCACGCGATCGCCCCATCCGCGCCCCTGCAAAAGACGCATACATATAACAAAGAAAGAAAAGAAATATTTCTTCATGGAGAAATAATAATGCGCAGCGTCTCTGCTATAACCCGTGCAGCATGCCCTGCGGTCCCGCCTGTTTGTTCGTGTACCAAAAGAACTCGCTCTGCGCTCTTAAGATCTCGTGAATGCATATAGGCATCAAGCGCGTGAGTAACCTCGGTATCGTTCTCAACAAACCATACTCCACCAGTTCGCTCTACATTCGCTATATGCTCCCATTCTCGCACGCGCCGGAGCGAATTCCAAGAATTGACCTTCAATCCAGCATCATACGAAACACCGATGAGCGGCGCTCCAAAAATCGCCGCTTCAACCAAAAAAGTTGAGCAAGCGGTAACCACCACATCGGCATGTGCGAGCGAGTTTGCCATAAAAGCGAGTGCTTCGTCACTAAGCTCCCATTTGTCCTTCCCCGCTCCAACTGCAGTTACCGACTCTGGAACAAAAAAACCGAAGAGATCTCGCACCCACGCCGCCTTACGTGAAGAAAAATTGCGTTTCGGATACGGTCGCACCAATACCACTATTTTATTTTTATCAGTGCGAGCGTCAATAACGCGTTTCAGCACCGCAAGCATACGATTGTCCACTTCCTCGCTGATCTTTCCCGAGTATGCATAAACAATAAGACGCTGCGCCGGGTCAACTCCCAAAGAACGCATAAAGACATCGCGCGTTACAACCCCCTCCCTCAAAAAATGGCGATCATACTGTGGCGCTCCCACCACCCGAATACGCGTGCGTGGATACCCGCATAACGAGACCGCTTGCTCCACAAGCGAACCTGTTTGTACAAAAAGATAATCAGGTAAAACACGAAGAAATGTCTTTGAGCACAGCGTATCCCAACTGGCTGTCATGCCCACCGTTGGAATCCCTAAACGCCTCGCCTCTTTGAGAAAATCCCACTCTCCACCATAAGGAAGCGATGGACAGAAAACTAACGCTGGACGGTGAGACATAAGATAGGTTCTCGTAGACAATGCCGGTACCCATGAATATAAAACACGGAACGCGCGGCGAAACAAATTATATCCACCCACAACCCACATAGAAATGCGCACACAAAAAAGAGCGAGACGAAGTGGTGCGTGGTCGCGGGAACCACGACGCCATAAGAAAAAAAAGTGGTGCAGGTACATAAAACGGCTGTGCACACACCACTTCTCGCACAAACGACATATCCGCTCAAACAAACCACTCTCCATCGTCGCAGGAAAAACATCGCATTCGGCAACACCACGACATTCATGCCGGTATGTATCAATCTTCTCTCCCGGAACAGCGAAGATAACGTGGAGTCCGACACGTGCTGCCTCCGCGCAAAAGTTAGTACGAAGAAGAGCGCGCGCTGCCGCACCGGTAGACAAAGGAATGAGAACTTTTTTCACACGATCAAATATTTACGGGTAATCTGTTCATCTACTGGAATCTCCAAGCGCACTCGTTTCCCAACAACCTCTCGCACATCACGCGCGAGAATACCGCCTTTGGCTGGACGCTTAAAACATATCATATCGTTGGTAAGAATCTCACCCACAGCAATAGCGCGCGCCGCCACAATAGCCTGCCCCGCCCACTCGCGAGCTCGCGCGCGTTCTCGGGTAACGAAAGAAGATCGAGGTGGGCGGAGCATTGCCTCTATATCGCGTATAGCACACACCATCGCCTTAAATTCATTCGGCAAAAGCGCCCCCGGATTATCCAACGAGCGCGGATCATTTTTGTCAAAAGTAAGATGTTTTTCAATAATCGTGGCCCCACGAGCAACCGCCGCGAGACACGCGTGCCACCCCACGCTATGGTCAGAAAATCCTACCGTCCCAAATGTATCGCGAAACCAATCAATGCGACATAGATTAACCGCATCGGGTGGAGTGGGATAGCGAGTCGTGCAATGCAACGGGGTGACGCCACGCGCCCCCGCGCGTCTCAAAACAGACATCGCGTGATGCACTTCCGCATCAGTATGAAATCCAAAAGAAATGAAGACGGGTTTTCGCCGCCGCCCGACATTTTCGAGAAATGCCTCATTGTCAACCTCACCAGACCCCACCTTGAAAAAGGGAACACGCAGGCGCACATCAAGATATTCTAGACTTGTATCATCGTGTGCAGTAGCAAAAAAGACAATGCCCCTCCTTTGCGCATACGCCTGTAATTCCTGCATATCCTCCGGTGCGAATTCTTTGTATTTAAGCCGTTCAAACCAATCGTATCCCAATTTCTTCTCGTATCGCTTCGCGACCTTCTGCGACACCAAATCAGTGGTGCGCCAAAGCTGAAACTTAATTGCATTGGCTTTCGCAGCAACAGCGGCATCAATTTGTTTTTTTGCGAGACGCATATCTCCATAATTGGTCACCCCCGCCTCGCAAATAATAAACACAGAATTTCTCCTCATAAGACGCTATTATAGAACACTTGCAAAATGAGGAAAGTTAGGTGAAAGTATACAAAGAAACAGAACATTAACAATCAATCAAGAAAAGCCAAAAAAATGAAAGTGCCTGTATTTGTCTGCGACCTGACCCACACCTACAAGACCGTTGCCCTCAACTGTATGCCCTATCCAGTTGCCTGCCTGGTTACCTACGCGCACGCGCGACTCAAACATCCAGAATCGTTTGATTTTCGGATTTTCAAATATCCGAATAAACTCGTGGATGCACTGCTCAAAGATATTCCACCGGTTGTTGCGTTCAGCAACTATATGTGGAACTTAGACTTATCGTACGAATTCACGAAACGCATCAAACAGAAAAGGCCGCGAACGGTGATTGTATTCGGTGGACCAAACTACCCCACTAACACGCAGGAACAAGAAACATTCCTGCGGAAGTACCCCCTTATTGACTTTTATGTTTATAAAGAGGGTGAAGTCGGATTCACTGCACTTTTGGATACGCTTGCTGAGAACGACTGGAATGCGGAAAAAACTAAAAAGAGTACCCCGCCCGGTTGTCACTTCCTCCGTGAGGGAAAAGCAGTCATTGTGCCACCTGCAGAGCGGATTAAAAACCTAGACGACATACCATCACCGTACTTGACAGGAGTGTTAGATGAGTTCTTTGAACCCACCATCGTACCCATGATTCAGTGCAACCGTGGATGCCCCTTTACCTGCACCTTCTGCGTAGAAGGGTTGCTATATTACAACAAGGTACATAGACGCTCAACAGCAACGATAGAGAAGGAGCTTCGTTACATCGGAGCGCGTAAACACCACACCATCCACGACTTACACATTGTGGACTCAAACTTCGGGATGTACCCGGAGGATGAAAAAGTGGGGGATGCAATTGCACGCATTCAAGAAGAGTTCGGTTGGCCGGAATATATTCATGTTGCCACTGGAAAAAACCAGAAGGAACGCGTACTCAGGGTGGCAAAGAATGTTGGTGGGGCATTGCGGCTCTCGGGAGCAGTACAATCACTCTCAGAGGATGTACTGAAAAATATCCGCCGCAATAATATCAACGCGATACAGCTGATGGAACTTGCAAAACAAGCGCGTGAACTGGGAAGCAATGTGTATTCGGAATCAATCCTTGCTATGCCGGGAGATTCAGTCCAAACACATATTGAGACAAATCGGATTCTTTTGGATGCCGGGTTTCAATTCATCAGAAACTATCCCCTCATGATGCTCATGGGGGTGGAAATGTCTACGCAAGAGACACGGACAAAGTATAAAGTGGAGACGGGATTCCGCGTGATGTCGCAATGCTTCGGGGTATACCCCTTCGGCAACGACGAACCACTGGTCAGCGTAGAAGTTGAAGAAATCTGTACTTCCACCAATACTCTCTCATTTGAAGAGTATGTGGAAATGCGGCTTTTCCATCTGGCGATTGAAGTGTTCTACAATGATAGCATTCTGGTTGAACTCTTCTCACTCCTCAAAACAAAAGGAGTAAAAACTTCGGATTTCGTTCTGTTCCTCTTCAAAGGATGGCGTGAAAACTTCCCTGCGAAATTGAAGGAGATCTTCCGTCAATTTCACACAGAGACGGTGGAAGAATTGTTTCCATCAGAAGACGCTCTCTATGAAGGGGCGAGAAATCCGCAAGCAATTACAGAGTACGCGCAGGGTAAGTACGGGAGCAATATGATATACCGCTTCAAAGCAATGGCGTTTCTGGACGCAGTGGACGAGATCATTACTCATGCGTTCTATCATGCTCGAATCTTGGCAAATGATACCGCACCATACTTCGATGAGTTGGAGCGATTTTCACTTGCAAAGAAAGAGCGGTTTTTGGATACGGAACAAGTGCGGAAAGAATTCTTTCATTTTGACTTCTTGAACGGCGGGAACGCCGTGCCAGAAGGCATATGGATGAAATTCTTCCATACCGAAAGCCAAAAAGCGCAAATAAATGACCTGATACGCTTGTATGGGAACGACCCGATCGGGGTCTCCCGAATCTTGAGCAAACAAAATGTTACCAAAATGCTTCGCACAGTTGAGGTAACTACCTAACACTCACACATATTCCCCACTCTTTTACGGGTGGGGAATATTTTTTACTTATTTTTCAACACGATTTCCGCAATCTCAATATCAAATGGTTCGTTTATATCTACCGCGTTACATCTTTCTATCACCACGGATTTACTTTTTTCACCCTGAATCGTCCCAAACCGACTTAGATTGGACGGACGAAAACAATACACATTACCCATTGCATATGTTACTGGCGCGTTTTTTTTCCTTTTCGATTCCATTCGCTCTTTTTCAAACAAAAAATGTGTAAAGCCACTCTCATTAATAACCCGCTGGGCAAATGGGTGAAAGTGGGTCGGTACTTCAAACACCGACTCTACCGAGTCAAGGTGTTCCGCAAATAACAATTCAATGCATTTATCTATTTCATCAGATGAGACTAGGGGACTTGTGGGTTGTACTAACACTACTGCGTCTGGCTCATACCCTTCTTTTTCTTTCAAAAAATCCAGTTCATGTTGAAGCACGGCGATGTGTGAAGTATCATCTTGCGCCAAGTGCGACGGACGGAGAAACGGAATCTCGACGCCAAAACGCCTGCCCACTTCGGCCATTTCTTCGCTATCGGTGTCAACAATAATACGAGTAACCGTTCTTGCCTGTGTGAGCGCCTCAAGCACCCACCCCATAGATGGCTTACCTAAAAGGGGGACGATGCTTTTGCGCGGTATCCGCTTGCTCCCACCACGAGCGGTCACTGTCGCTAGTACCTCTTTTTTGTTTTTGTTATACACCATTTTTGATTAAGCCTTTGAGTATCTCAATACCCGTTGGAAACGACACCGCAGGACTCCACCCCAAGAGCGTGCGTGCGTGCGAAATATCAGCGCGCACAGCGCGCACATCACCCGCGCGCGGAGGAAGCAAGGTGCGCGGATACGCCACTCCCCCTATCAGGTCCGCAATGTTGCTGATGGAATAATTAACCCCACTCCCTATATTAATCGCCGTACCAGAGAGCGGTTTCTTCACCTCTGCCGCCGCACACACCGCGCACGCGACATCCCCGACAAACACCATATCGCGCCGTTGAGTCCCCGGCGAGACAACAGTAAAGGGCTCTCCAGTCTTCCACTGCGAGAGAAATCGCTCCACTGCAGTCGCATACGGACTCTCGCGTTTCTGGCGCGGCCCATACACATTGAAAAATCGGAGGGAAACGGTATCGGGACCCTCCCAAAGAGAGCGGCGAGCCCACAATGCAACTATTTCCTCGCAAACCTTTTTTGCCAATCCATACGGATTTTTTGGGCGAAGTGGTAAATCCTCTGCAAGTGCTGAATCACTGTACTCCTCACCGGTTTCTCCATACACCGCCGCCGAAGAGGCGAAGATAACACGCCGCACACTCGCGCATCGCGCCGCCTCTAAAACATTCCAAGTTCCTCGGATATTGGTCTCATAGGTAATCGCCGGCTCAGCAAAGGACTGCTGAATCGAGGGAAGTGCGGCAAGGTGCACCACAACATCAGGCCTCTTTTTTTTCATTACCGCACTCACTTCCGTTAAATCCCGCACATCTTCCTTGGAATCTCGCGCGCAATCAAAAACACTCACTTGGTGTCCCCGCCGTGCCGCCTCCGCGCACACATGCGTTCCAATAAACCCTGCGCCACCTGTTACCAGAAAATGCATATATGTCTATCATATAACAAAGACAAAGGGTTCAATATCACGCACAAAAAAACGCCCTGACCGAAGTCAGAGCGTTCTGCGAACAAACATCACGCGGACGGAGTATTTTCGCCCCGCCATCGGATAGTGGGAAGAATGCAATCGCGGTCAATCGCCTTTTGCGCAACAATGACCTTTTGCATCATTCCAGCAAGCACCTCATCGGTGAACAAGTGTGGCTCCAACCCAAGAGAAAGCAGACCAGTATGCACCGCGTTGTAATAGTGTGCTTCTTTCTCAACGCGTGGATTTGGGATGTGGTCAATGACCACATTCAAACCGAGTTGGTCACCTACTCGCTTGACTCGCTCCGCCAATTCAATTACCGAGAACTGCTCGGTAAACTGGTTAAACACGCGAAACTCTCTCGCCGCGGGAGAATTTTCCGCCGCTAGACTCACACACGCGAGCGTATCGCGGATATTGAGATATCCCCTCGTCTGTCCTCCCGCCCCATATACGGTTAGTGGCACACCCGCGACCGCTTGCACTACAAACCGATTAAGCGCGGTCCCAAAGACATGGTCGTAGTGAAAACTCGTTACCAGGTCCGGATGAAGAGCTGTTTCGTCCGTCTCAATCCCATACACCACGCCCTGATTGAGGTCGGTCGCCCGAACCCCCCACGCGCGGCATGCAAACTCAATGTAAGTAGAATCGGCCACCTTACTTGCGTGATAAAAAGAGCCGGGAAGTTTCGGAAACGGCAAGCGATCCCGCCGCCCCTTGTGCTCCACCTCAAGCCACCCTTCTTCAATATCAATATTGGGTGTCCCGTATTCCCCCATAGTACCCAACTTGATAAGGTGTGCATACTTGCCCGCCTGCCGCGAGAGCTCGCGGATAGCAAACAAGACATTGAGTGTACCAGCAGTATTGTTTACTGCCGTAGCGACGGCGCGAGAACGGCTCCACATTGAGTACGGCGCCGAGGGTTGCTCGGCATAATGCACAATCACATCCGGCGTGAATCGCAGTACGAAGTCAATCAGTGCTGATCCGTTCTGCGCCACATCAATAACATTGCCGGTGGGAAGCATGATTTTCTCTCCCATCTGCAACTCGTTCCAGAGTTTTACCCGTCGCTGAAGCGTCGGTCGAACAAAGAGCGGCTCACCGCCTACCTCCTCTTCCATTCGCCGCTTCTGCAGATTATCCACGACTGCAACCGTATGACCTTGACGCGCAAAATACATCGCTGTAGGCCACCCCAAATATCCATCTCCGCCGAGTACGATAATACGCACAATGCTATCCTTTCTTTTGTGTTGAACTATCCATAAAAGAAAACGAACAATGTATATACTTTGTTATATCCGTAAACGGTCGGTAAATGGCTTGATATAGAAGTCGAAGAACTGCCGCCGTATGCTATAGCGTGTCAGCCGCTTTTTGAAAAGCCGTTCGCGCGGCGGAGCTTTCCGGAGAATATTGACAATGCGCTTGTACGCCCGCCCGTCGCCATAGAGATGTCGTACTCTTTCTAACCCGACGCGGAACAAGGAATCAAAGCGCGCCGTATAGATAGCGCGCGCAATTGCGGTGCGCTCTGGCGACACATCAATAATATTGTTTTCCCGTTCCCGTTTGCGTTGACGGCTTCCCACCGATACCGCCGGTAATTGCAGGTAGGGCGCTTCGTAAATTGCCGCAGAAGAGTTGCCAACAAGCACAGATGCGCATGCCTGCAAACCGATAAAGTCCTCGGCGGGAATATTCGTGTGAATGGAAAACAGCGGGTTACCACGGTGCGCTTCTATCGCGCGTACAATTCCTTCATACCCTTGGTCGGAACAAGGGTACGCTACAATTGCGCGCAAACCTGTTGAGGCGACGGCCGTGAGTGTTTCGTTCATTTCCACTTCGCTCCGTTCTGGCGCAGTGGTTTCTGAATGTTGAAGTACGAGCAAAAATGGCTCGCGGGGGTGCAACCTAAACTTCGCCCGGACCTCCCTTTCTGAGGTGTACAATTTTTGGGAAATGAAATCAAGATATGGCGCGCCGACACGATGCACTCGCCACTTTTCTTCACCTAGACGCAAAATGGTCTGCCGCGCCCGTTCGGTTTCGGCAAAATGCAGATGCGAAAGTTTGGTAATCGCGTGTCGTTGAATACCATCCACACTACCTGACACCTCACCGCCTTGAATATGCGCAACGGGTATCCCGAGTTGAAGCGCGGCAAATGCGGCAACGAGCGTTTCCGACCTATCACCTAAAATCAACATGAGATCGGGACTAAGCTCTGAGAGTACTGCGGCAAACCCGCCCAATCCTCTTCCCAATGCCTCTACTCGCTCGCGCGCCGTCCCTCCAGTTTGGTACAAAGGAACAGTCCGCGCAACAGAAATAAAACGCTTCGCGTAATCAATCGTATATCCAAACTGCTCAGCAAGATGCATATCAGTGAGAATCACCTGAAGTTCCAGCGTGGGGTCTTGCTCAATCGCGCGCATAGTCGGCAACAACGCGTTGAACCCGCCGCGTTTGCCGTTCACCACACATATTTTTTTCTTAGATTGTTGTATGAGTATCATAATGCTATCCGAGATAATAAGAATCGTGCCATGCGTACTCCTGTTTTTCCGTCCATAAGAACACACTGCTCGCGCACCAAACGCGCGCGACCAACTGCGTCGAGAGAGGAATCCGCAAAATAGCGCTGTATCTGTGCGAGCAAATCTTCTCGGCTTCTCGCCATAGAAATACCCCCCGTGGCGAGCGCTCTGGTATAGTGCATAGTCAAGTACCGGCGGGTAGGTTGCTTCTCTGCCGGATCGCCTGTACGCACCTCAAATCCGATATTAATAATCGGTTTATCAAACACCGCTGCATCAATCACTAAACTAGACGCGTAACAAACGATAAGTGACGCATGATAGAGCGTATTCTTCAAATGCATAAGTTCGCCGCGCGTCATATCCCAATCCACTCCACGGTCAGAACCAAAACGAATACCAGGCACCTCAGCACGCAACCACGACCGGCGCGCAAATTCCGCTTCATCACCAACAAAATCATTGGGTTGAAAACGCACCAAAAGCTCTGCGTTCGGAACATGTGCGCGTATGAGCGTATGCAAAAGATCAATCATATCCCAATCAGAGTCGCTCAGGGTCTTCCCCATCGGACCAAAAACAATGAGGTGTTTTTGTGAATCCGCCCTGATGCGGGAAAAGAATTCCTCACGCGAGAGCAACCCGTCGTTATTCCAATAAATATCGTACTGCGGGACACCAGAAACAAAAATCATTCCAGCGGGAACAGCATCATACCTTATCGCCTCACCCTTCACAATCTCGTTTGGAACCATAAGCGCATCCGGAAGCAAGCGGATAAACCCTTTCGCCCCCACCTTATCCCACGAATTGATAAACCCAACACTCTGTACACCGCGGCGCCTCGCTTCGCACAAGAGCGCTATTTCCACCGGATCAAAAAGGTTAGCTAAAAAAACCAGAGCGGGACGATACTGTTCATAGAGATGCGAGTACAACGCAGCGGGGACCAAACAGGCGTCACACACCCGTGCAAGACGCTGAAATAAAGGACGTGCCAATAGAAAGGAGGCCACCTCTGCGCCAACATAAACAAAAATGTTCCGATGGCTCAAAAACCGCAAGCGGCGGTGTAGCGACATAGTCGGTGTACGCACTAAAAAGTATTTGAGCAATTCAAAAAAACGCTCAGAGAATGATAATGCACTTCCAGCAACCACCGCATACCGTACGCGCGGATGGGAAAATTCTTTTTCATAAAACGCTTTTCTTTCAGGATTGCGCACGAGCAACACCACCTCAATATCTGTGGACGCCAACAACACAGACAACAGGTCGGTGCGCAAAACCGCCTTTGCCTCCACACCAGAGAGAATAGAAATCAAAATTGTCTTCATATACTTTATGCAGAAATAGCACGAAGCGCTCGAGAATAGTAAGAATCAACGCGGGAACGCAATTCCGCGGGACTCCCCTCCTCCACAACTCGGCCGTTGTGGAGCGCCACAATCCTATCAGCATTTGCGATTGTGGTAAGACGATGGGCAATAATCACCACGGTTACCAAACCGCGCAATCGCTCAAGCGTATCTTTGAGAGCGACCTCGGCTTCCGCGTCTAGAGCGCTAGTTGCTTCATCCAACACCAAAATCGCTGGGTTGCGCGCGAGTGCGCGAGCGATAGTAATACGCTGTTTCTCGCCTCCAGAAAGCGCAGCGCCCCGTTCGCCCACAGGCGCATCTATCCCCCTCGGCAAACGCGCGAGGAGTGCTGAGAGACCAGCACGCTCCGCCGCGGAACGCAAAATCACTGGAGAGATTGTTTCATCAAAGAAACGGATGTTCTCTGCAATGCTCCCGTGTATGAGAAAACTTTCTTGTGGTACATAAATAACCTGCCGTCGCCACAAAGAAAGTGATATCTCTGAAGCGGGAATCCCGTCCAGCGTAAGTGTACCCGCCGTGGGTTCAATAAGACGCAAAAGAAGATCAACTAAGGTAGTCTTACCCGCACCAGAAGGACCGATAATCCCAACCATCTCACCCGGAACAAAAGAAAGCGATGCAACGGAAAGCACCAGGGACCCGCCATACGAAAACGTGACATCGGCACAACACAGTTCGCGAATGAATGAGAAAGGCTGAGTCCCGCCCTGTGTTTCGCGTTTGTCTCTCGTCTGCACAATCATATCCGCCACTCGTTCGGCGGGAGGTAATGTCTCCGACATCACATGAAACGAAGATTGAATCTTGCCCGCTCCGACAAACATCTGATGAATAAGATACACGAGCGGTAAAAATGTGGCGATATTAAACGCGAGGAAACGATACGAGAATGCAAAAAACAGCACAACAAATACCATACTCACCGGTTCAACCGAGAGTTTGGCAAAAAGTTTTGCGGTATCCTTCTTGCGTTCAATGCGTTCCGTCTCGGTAAAAAACCCGCGCACACGAACAAGCGCCTGCCGCTCGACTGATAATGCCTTGATTGTTTTGATACCAAGAAGCGACTCGCTGATGGCATGGGCCGCCGCATAATGCATGCGGGTCGTCATGCGCGCATACTTGCGTAAACGACGAAAAAGGGGGTTCCACGACAATAAAAAGATCGTACCGCCCGCAAAAGCAACCGCGGCGACAACAGGAGAGAGTGAGAAACCCACAAGCGCGTATGCGCCGACGCTGAAAATATTGCGCACGGTCTCTATTACATTTTCCAATAGCTTCCCACTCGACTTAAGGTCACCCAGAATAATATGATCAAAACGACCGATCTTCTGTCCCCGTAAATAGGTAAATGACGAAGAAAGTAATTGTCGATAAAGCCGTTCGCGCATTGCGCGACGATAACCAGTCAAAATCCGAATACGCACTACCCCCAACATACACAATAAAACAGACTTGCCGCCAAAAAATACGAGTGTAATAATAAAAAGCCATCGGAACGAAAATGTACCCTCATCATAAAAAGCACGCAAAATCGGAGCAAAAAGGCGCACTATCCCATCAGGCATCACTTCTCCTCCTCCCAAGAAGAACGACAGCAAAGGAACAAAAAACGCCACACCAAACCCACCCAAAAAACTGGCGAGCATTCCGAGAAACACCATTAGTGCTATCGGCCGATAATAACCGGTATAAATGGTATTGAATAAATACCACACCCGAGCCATAATTTCGCGAATGGTCATCATACCTGTAAAGGCGGATGAAAAAAACCGCGGGCATGTAGCTCTACACACGCGGCAAAAACATCCGTCACTTCAATAGATAGAACTGCGCACGTGTGATCTACGTTGTGCTTCTGTACCGCCAATACAAAAGAGGTAGGCTTAATACCCTCTTTTGGCAATACTTGAATGCTCCGCTCATCTCGAGGCGGCTGTTCATCGGGATGTACCGGACCAATAATATCAACTAAGGGAATACCCAATGCATGTGCAATGTAAATTGCCCCCGTATCCGCAGCGATAAAAAGCGAGAGTTCCTTGATAAGAGACGGCAGTTCTTCAAGCGAGAACTCAGTCGCGATAGCGGCAGATTCTTGATGTCGCATATGTGTGTATGTCTCCTCGGCGCGCGCACGATTCGGCGGACTATCTATAAAAAGTATGCGTGCACCAAAACGCTCCACAAGCATATCAGCGACCGCGGCAAATCGCTCACAAGGCCACTCTTTGATTTTGTTTCCGGCCGATACCGTCATACCAACCACCGGCACGCCAACAGTAAATCCTGCACGCGAAAGCCACTCTCTCACTTTTTTATCACCCACTACGGTTGTAAAAACCTCTTTTACCGGCTCACCTACGCGCACACCAAAAGAAAAAAGTAATGAGAGATAATGCGCGGGCAAAAAAGAACCAGTGCGATACAAAACTTTGTGCGTATTGAGCCAATCAGTAAGTATTTCAAAAAGCGGCGGTTGAGAAACAGTGGTCTTCACACGCCACGGCGCCGCCGAAAAAATTCCGCAGAGGGTACCAATCACACTGGTACCAAGAGCATATACGGCGTCAAAATTTTGTGAAAAAAGAAAACAAAAAAAACGCGCGCGTCCCAACCACCCGTGAAAGCATTCTTTGTTATAATCAATAAGTTCATCAATGCGTTCGTTATGCACCAGAATCCCTTTCGCCTTTCGCCCCACCACCACCGCGAGATGCACGCGCGGGTACACCCGTTTAATTTCCCGAAATACTGGCGTAGAACAGACTAAATCCCCCACGCGGGTTAAAATCGGAACAACCAATATGCGCGGCTCGCTCGAAGCGAGCCGCGCACGCGCGCCTCGGCGGCGTGCAAACGCAATACCAGCAAGAAACGGGTACAACCAAAAAGCCACCGCCGCAAAAAAATAAAGAGTGAGCCGTTTTGAAAGAAGATGTATCATAGCAATTGTTCCACTTCCGACACCAATACATCCGCCGCACTGCGCGCAATACCTTGAGGACGCACGGTGCGCATAAGGTATGCCTCCCGATCAGGCCCAAGCGGATCATTCCCGCCCGTCAGACGGGAGAGGGTAAACAACAATTCAGACATGGTACGCGTACAATAAAACGCACCGCTCTCAAAGAAATTGAGCAAATGCTCATCGCCTTGAATATCGCTGAAACGCACATCACGGGGCACAATGCATGGACGACCAATAACTGCTGCGTCCAAAGCGGCAGTGCTGGTAAGGGTAATAACCGCACATGAATGAAACACGGCGTCAAAAAAATCCCGATCATCATCAAAAGAACGGCGGCCCTCGGCCGGCGCGGGTAATACCACAATGCGTGGAATTCCAGAGAGTCGCTCATGCCGTACCGACCCCGGATAAGGGCGCACAAGTAGTATAAGATCACGCAGATGTTCGCCCATCACCGCCATTGCTGAGGCGATCTCCCGTGCGAACAGGTCGCTCTTCTCTCCCGACGATACAATGTAGAGCACATAGGTTCTGTCGGCGGAAATACCATGTGTGCGCGCAAAAGAGACACGCGACTCAAACGGTTCACGACGCGCGAACAGACGATCAAACTGCGGAGCCCCTACCACCGCAATACGCTCGGACAACACACGATGATCACGCATCAACGATTGCCGATGCTCCTCGTTCCACACAAAAACACGATCCGATTCCACTTGTATAAGCGACTTCGTTGTCGGCTGATCCCAAGATGGCACCACGAGCGCCGTCGGCACACCAAGCGCCCGCGCCGCCTTCACATAGTCAATATCAGGAGATAAACAAGGAAAACTCCGATAAGAAACAAGAACAACAGAAGGAGCGAGATCTTGAAGAAACGCGCAGATGCGCCGGTCAAGAGGAGTGAAAAATTCAAAACAGCGACACAGAAAATCAACTGCTCGCGAACAAACAATGCGTGCTCCCCATACACCCGCGCGTGCTATATATCTTTGCAAAAAAAGCGGTAGATACTCTCTGTGGCGTTTGATGCGCCAAGGCACCACGGCTTTCCGTACTAAAAAACGGTAATTACGAAGATTGCGGCAAGATATAATAATGCGCGCCCACCACCCAGAACGCAAAGGACCTATACTCCACGAAAATCGTGGGAAATGAACACGAAAACGCTCAAGAGAATCGTCCGATGGCGGTTCGGTCTTGCTCGCGTCAAAAACAACCCGGACGCTCCATCCACGCAGAAGAAATGCTTCAACAACGCTTCTAAAATAGCGCAAAAAACGCACCGACTTCACAAAAAAAATGAGAGTCATGTTCTATGAAAAAGAAAGTCAGCGGCACGGGAACTCTCGTCACGATATTTTTCCGCGAGAGAAAACCCCGCCTGACGCATAAGAGCACACACTGCATCCGCCGTGCCGCCCTCGCCCTTGCGAATCTCTACCTGCACCACACGGAGTGTTGGGTAAAGAAGCAACCGCTTCGCGCCAACCAACACTTCTTCTTCAGAACCATCCACATCAATTTTCATATGCGTCGGAGGAAGTAAAAGCGCACGGGCGGCAAAATCATCAAGCGACCACGCATACATAAGTTCGGAACATACCTCACCGGTCCCAAGATTCCGCCGCACTCCAAGAGCAGTCGGAGGAAGTAAACCAATGTGTTTGGTCGTGCCCGACGCAAAAGACGCGTAAGAAAAACGAGTAAAACCACTCGCGCGGCCAAGCGCTACCCGAAAAGGTAACACCGATGTTGCTTTATTAAGAACAATATTCTCCAATAACTCGGCAAACGAAGCGGCGAGTGGCTCAAAAGCGTATATCGTTGCCTGATTTTGAGTAACAGACGCAGCGATAAGCGCGTACGGACCGGTGCTCGCACCAATATCATAAAGCACATTCCCCGGTTTGAAATCCTCTTCTATCCACGCAACAGTATGCGGTTCGGTAGCGCACGCGCGCAAACGGCGCCACCCCTGATACGAACGAACACGCATCTGAATACGCCCACCCGCCCAATCCAACACACCGAGCGTGGGGGCATGTTCAATAAAACGCGCGCGCTGAGCGAGTGACAACCGGCGCCAAAAAAAACGCGCGAGTGCCGCGAACGCGCCGATAATTCTCTTCTGCATGCTCTTTACAACCCTATTTGTGCAAGTGATATTGCGCATGGTACGCTACAGAAGCATACCACAATGAAAATTGTTTTTGCTTACAAAGACAAATTACCAGCGTCATATGTCGCGTTTCTTACTGAACTGATCCCTCCCTCCTTTACCATAGAGCACATCCCTTTTTCCGCCTCCGACTCGGCATTTGAACGCACGCTCGCAGAAGCAGATGCGGCCCTCTTTACCCCAAGCGGAAAATATCTCCCCAGCCCTGCGTTCGGAGATCGACTCAAACTCATTCAACTCTTGAGCTCCGGTTATGAAAAGTTCAATGTCGCAGGAGCCGCAGCGAAAGGAATTCCAGTCGCAAACAACGGCGGCGCAAACGCCACTGCAGTCGCGGAACATACTATTTTGCTCATGCTCTCACTCCTGCGGCGCCTGAACGAACACAACGAACGCGGACGCGCGGGACTGTCAATGCACGAAAATTATGGGATGGATATGCATACCCTCGCAGGCAAGACTGTTGGTATTATCGGCCATGGGCGGGTAGGGACGGCAGTTGCTGAAAAGCTCATGTGCCTTGGCGCGCGCATCCTTGCCTACGATATACAAGCCGTACCTCATCGCACTTCCCTGCCCGATCTCTTAAAAGAATCGGATATAGTCACCCTTCATGTCCGGCTCAACCCAGAAACCGCGGGCATGTTTGGTAAAAATGAATTTGCAACAATGAAAAAGGGTGCATTTTTTATCAATACCGCCCGCGCAGAACTGGTGGACCAAAGCGCTCTCATACGCGCGCTCTCCGGCAATAAAAAGGAACCGGCACATCTTGCGGGTGCCGGCCTAGATGTGGTACAGGATAAACGCCGGATTGACCCGACATTCCGTGCGCATCCGCGCGTCATCATTACACCACACATCGCCGGCGCAACGCGGGATACATATGCGCGAGCCATGGCTCATGCGGTCGCCAATTTTGAGCGAGTTGCACAAGGGGAACCTCCTCTATCAGTCATCAACGGGGTTTCTCCACATCACATCACGAAGTAAACCAGTGGTTATACCATACCTGAAAAATAAAAAGGGTCCAAATCTTTTTTGCATTGTTCTCCTTGTATGCACAATGCCGGTAAAGTATATCTTGCACATATTTCTCATTGAAAAACCCATGCTGCCTTAAAGAACGCGGGGCAAGAGTAGCGTAAATCAAACTACGAAGATCCCCCCTCAACCATTGCGCGAGCGGAACAGCAAATCCTTTCTTTTTACGAGAAAGAACAATGTCCGGCAAGCGATTCTTCATAAGCGCTCTGAGAATATATTTACCCACACCTCGCCTATATTTGTATTCATAGGGTAACTGGTTTACAAAAGAAATGAGTCTGTGGTCTAAAAACGGAGCCCGGACTTCAAGCCCGTTTGACATACTTGCACGGTCAACCTTTACCAACACCTGATCCATCAAATAGGTTCTAAAATATTGGTACAAAAGAGTAGCACGTGTATCTGCGTTTATCTCATGTGCATAACGGTCAATATCTTCAAAAACAGGTGCGGTGCGCATCTCTTCCCATAGAGAAGGTCGAAAGAGTTGCGCACGCTCTGATACATTAAAACTGCCCAACCAAACAGGATGACGATACAAGGGTGGCATTACTGCACCTTCAAGAAATCTCCTGATCTTAAAGTCAAAACTCATATACGAATCTCGAATCGGTAAGAATAACGAGGCTCGTTCCATGAGTAATACAAGCGCATGTGGTACAAAACGAAACCATTTCATGTAACGCTCCGCCGTAAATGTGGAATACCCCGCAAACAGCTCATCAGCGCCATCACCACCAAGAGTGGTTTTAACATGTTCGCGCGCGTACTTAGATAAAAAATATGTAGGAATAGCTGATGGATCAGCCGACGGCTCATCGGCAAAATCAATAATTCGTTCACACAGCGACACCATATCTCTCTCCCGAACCACATATTCATAATGCTCGGTGCCCACAGAAACTGCCACCAATCGTGCAAAAGATGACTCATCGAAACTGCTTTCTACAAAACCAATGGAAAACGACTTGAGCCGCCCAAGAAAAAACCGTTGCGCGTAGTACGCCACAGTTGAACTGTCTAAACCGCCACTCAAAAAGATCCCTAAGGGCACATCAGCCACCAAGCGCGAGACTACGCTTTCTTCGAGTTGTTTATCAAGTTCCTTCAGCGCGTTGTCGAATGATGGGGGAGAAAAACAAGTATATCTTGCTTCCCAAAAAGAAGTTAAGCTTACTTTACCACCAACATATTTCAAGTAGGTTCCCGGCTCTAATTTATACATTCCTTCAATAAGGGTTGAGGGGGTAGGAACATAAGAAAACTGTAAGTATTTATTAAGAGCAAGGATGTTTATTCGACGGCAAATGCAAGGGTGTGCAAATACTGATTTCATTTCCGAAGCAAAAACAAAAGTCCCCGACATACAGGACCAAAAAAGCGGCTTCTCCCCCGCGCGGTCACGCGCGAGTAATAATTGGCTTCTAGTAAAATCATATATTGCAATCGCAAACATACCGTTAAAAAGGGAGAAACACTCCTCACCGTATTCCTGATACGCATACACAATTACTTCTGTATCGGAATTGGATGCGAATCGATACTTACCTGTTGCTAACAACTTCTTCCTTAATGCATGAAAATTATAAATCTCCCCATTAAAAATAACAGCGACTGATTTATCGTTGCTCAACATCGGTTGCATACCCGCATCGCTGATGTCAATAATAGAGAGTCGCGTGTGTGCCAATCCCACCGCGCCGGAAATAAATATGTGCTCAGCGTCAGGTCCACGGTGGCGCAAACGCGCCATCATATTTGTCAAAATACGGCGATCTCCAACACCCACAAATCCAGCGATACCGCACATAGAGATTAGGAAATAGGAAGGTTGAGTGTTTCCCGTATCTTGTAAGGGGTAATCTTTTGAGAACCATAATAAATACGCATGGTCACTTCGGCGAGAATACCCATCACAACCAATTGAACACCGACAACGATAAACAAAGAAGCAACAACAGGTAAGGGGGTTTCTACAAAAGAACGCAGTCCCATCACTTTTAAAACTAGAGCAGTAATACCTGTGAAAAAACCGAGCACGAAAACCAAAATACCCACACCACCAAAAAAATGGATCGGCTTGTTCATATAACGCGTCGCGTAAACCGCAAAAAGCAAATCAAGAAAGACACGGAATGTTCGACCTATCCCATACTTACTATAACCGTGTATACGCGTACGATGACGTACTTCAAATTCTGCAATACTAGCTCCGTTACTCTTCACATATATCGGGATAAAGCGATGCATCTCACCATACAACATCACATCTTCGATAACCTGCCGGCGATACATCTTGAGTGTACAGCCATAATCGTGAAGTGGAACACCGCTTATCCTTGCAATAATTATATTGGCGACCAAAGAAGGAAGCCGACGAGTTAAAAACTTACCTTGCCATCTTCCTTTTCGCCATCCTGACACAACATCATACCCACGATTTAACATGTGCAACATGCGTGGAATATCACGCGGATCGTTCTCTAGATCCCCATCTATCGTCACAATAATATCTCCGCGCGACGCTCGAATTCCAGCGACCAACGCGGCAGTTTGACCAAAGTTCCGACTGAACCGAATAACCTTGAGTATAGACAATGAATTAGCGATCGTTCTTAATCTCTCGAAAGTGCCGTCATAAGAACCATCATCAACCACCACTATTTCATATTCACAGTTCAAAACCAGGACCTCTCGTAATTCATCTAAAAACGGAGCCACATTTTTTCCTCGTTATGCATAGGCACAACGATGGAAATTGACGGTTTACTAGAAATCATTGTCGTGTAAATTTTTGTACAAAAGAAGCGTACCACCGTCCTCTTTTACAGTGTACTTCCTAGGATACACATTATAGGCACTATCTACAAGTATATATTGATCTTGCAAGATCTTTTTTATCTCTGCAACTTTATCCTGGCCAGTACTATCCTGCAAATCCTCGTCTGTTAGTACTTTAAATCCACGCTCTTGGTGATAGACAAAGAAATCAGCTTCTCTTATCCATTCACTAAGAAGGTCGAAATTATAAATCAACAACGGCTCTGCAACCGCACGCGATATGTGAGGCGTATATAAAAAGTTGCGATTAATCAACGGTGGTTTTGTTTTTCGACCAGAAGCATAGACATGGAAAATGGAATTATCGAATGCCACAACAGTATCAGAGGGTTTCGTATGTCTCTCGATCAGAGAGGCCCCTCGTTTTACACGTGCTAAGTCGGTCTCAGAAAACGGATTTGAGACAATATCTACCTGAAAAACATTAATACTACCATTTAGAAGTATACCGGCAATAAATATAGATGCCCATGCTTTTTTCTCAGTCGCAAAACGAGAAATACCAACAGCAACCGCAAAAACCAGAAGTGGAATAAAATAAGCGGCATAATATATATTACCACCAACTCTCCAATATAGATAGTGACTCACCAATAAAAAAATCCCCATAATCACGGCCAAGAAATATGTCGACTCCTGTTTAAAAAATTCGCGTGGAGATGTTCGATGCACCATGTCCACAATAAATCGGAGCAAAACAGCCGTAAACAACATAAGATAAAAAAAGTATTCTCGCAAAAAAGCATTGATGGTTGAAAAAAAAAGCGGGTAAATCTGGGTGATAAAAAAATTGCAATGATATCTCCCTGAAATCACCGAACGCATAAAATGGTAGAAGAATAAAGCTTACCGCCAGTGATGGATTAGGTAAGACAATAGGAAGATACCCCACAAAAACCAATCCAGCAGTAATTGAGCAAAACAGAAAAATCCTCCGCCACGCAACACCAGTAAAAACAAGATACACAAGGTACCCTAAAACTGCCGGCACTAAATTAATTCGCATAAGCAATAACAAAGCGAAACAACAAGCAGCAAGAAAACACTTTTTACCCCTGTCTATGGTCATCGTTTCCACATATAGGAGAATAGTGAAAACGAGAAAGCTAGGAGCATAAAGCCCAATAGCAATATAATTACCCATCAGTAAAATACTCCCCAATAGCGAAAATACAGCCGCAAAAGCCAACCAACGGTTCGCCATTTTCCTTACTAAACAGAAAAAAAATACAAGTGCTGTGGCACAAAGAATGGCCGCAGTAAAACGCCCAACAGAGAAACCTGTACCGAAAAGCAATTGTGGTAAGCCATAGATTAAAATAAACGCGGGTGGATACTCAACAAGAATGTCCCGAAAAGGAACAAAATCTCCACGCAAAATAGTCAGACTTTTAAATAGATAATTTTGTTCATCAAACCAGGTCTGTCGGTACACAACAAGCACCACAATTTCAATCAAAGCAAAAATAACAGTAAGCACAACGCTAGCCAGAAAGATCGATTCCTTTCTCTTTTGAAACCAACCTTTCATATTCACGAACATCAACATACCACTCACTTTTCTACTACGCCAATGTATCGCGTGACACCTTTTCAACGACATACTGCTCTATCACCAACACATCCATCTCGGTGTTCAAGAAACAGCGGAGTGCATCTTCGGGCGTCTCCACAATCGGCTCGCCCGCATCGTTGAACGAAGTGTTGAGCACAAGCGGTACGCCGGTTTCTTTTTCAAACGCCTGTAAAAGTTCATAGTATGGCGCATTCTGCTCGCGCGTTACCGACTGGATACGACAGGTTCCGTCTACATGGACAATGGAAGGAACGAGGGAGCGCTTTTCTTTGACCACCGACGCGGCGAGAAGCATAAAAGGAGAAGGGTGGTCCAATTCAAACCATTCTCGTTGTTTCTCTGCCAAGACACTTGCCGCAAAGGGCCGCCACGGCTCGCGGTGCTTGACCTTCTTGTTCACAATATCCTTCATATGCGGGTCGCGCGCATCACAAAGAATTGAACGGTTGCCCAGAGCGCGCGGTCCGTACTCGCTCCCCCCTTGAAACCAGCCAATAATCTTGCCGCGCGCAATCAATTGCGCTGCCTCTCCCGACACATTTTTTGAGCGGCGAACGATAATGCGGTCGGTATACTTTTGGAACGCCGCCTCAATTTCTTTTTCAGTGTACACTCGTCCTAATGACGCCGATTTCATTTCCCAAAAACGAGGTAGACCAAGAATCTGATGCGCTCCCCAGAGTGCGCACCCAAGCGCAATGCCGGTATCAGAGGCAGCCGGTTGTACAAAAAGTCGTTTAAACCCAACTTCATCTAAAAACCTTTTATTGGCATCAATGTTAAGACCGACTCCTCCGGCAACACATAGATTCTCCGCGCGCGTAGTCGCGTGTATTTTTTTCCCCCATTCAACCATTACCGTCTCCAAGACTTTTTGTACAGCGTGCGCAACATCCGCACGATATGGGGTCGGTAGAATATCGTATTTATTCCTACGTCCTTGCTCAAGGTGTATATCGTCAAAAAACTCCGGCGCGGATATAAACGGCTCTTTCTTTCTATAAGCAGCACGGAAGGCGATATAGCCTGACCTGCGCAACAACATATTCCATAACCACAACAATTGCCCACGAACATTCAAGATTTGTCGTACACCCTTTACTTTTTCAATGCCGTCAAAAACAATTTTGGGATTACAAACAATGTGGTTGCCAACGCGAGTATACCAACGCTCTGGTGGAATTGTTTTAATGAGTTTTCCACTACCATACGGAGCAAGCCCCATCATCTTACCCTCGTTGTAATCCCCAAAATTTAAATAGCCGGTTGAAATGAAAGAATACAGCTTACCGATACCGATAGTGCGTGGAAATCCGAGCATCTCTCTTTGATGCACGGTTTTATGTATTTCTGTCAAACTATTACCATTGCCTCGATACAGCGTTTCCGTTTCAGTACCTATGACCCCCATATGATCTCGCACCATTTCTCCAGCGCCGTCTACAATAAGCACCGCCGCATCTTCAAAAGGCGAACAAAAAAAAGCAGAGGCGGCGTGTGCGTCATGATGATTAATCACCAAAATGCGAGCCTTGGGAAATTTCTTTCCGCAATGCGCGTAGAAAATTTTATCCGCGGGAGAATAGTTTCTAGAACCAACCTGGTCAAAAACAACGAGGTCAATTTCCTCTGGAAACACACGAAGGGCGTTCAAGCAATAAACAATAGATTTGGATGGGAACATGTTGCGGCTGTGTTTGACGCGGTTCAACCGCTCTTCAGCAATCGCCGCAACGCGCACCCCCGCGATAAGAGCCGCCCCTGTATCATGATTAGTGACTTTGAGTCCTAGAATGATGGCCATAAAAAAAGACTAACACGGCATGTTACTTTCTAAAATAACCTGTAAAAGACGCTCGCTTGATTTTCCGTCTTCTTTGAAACATTGTCTGAGAAACATCGAATGGCGCGTGTCTTTATCTCGTTCTGGATGTGCAATATATTCTCGTATAACTTTCTGAAGTTCAGCTTCGTTTCGTACCACTTGCACGCCGCCGCTTTGAAGAATTGGTTGGAAATGGTCAAACTCAAGCTGTCGTAAAACACTCTCGTCGTGCGGTATTGGTGTACGCGCGTCAAATCCTATTACAATGACCGGCTTTCCAAAACGCGCGGCATCCACAACCAGCGTGGTAAATCCCGACACGAGAAGTTCTGTGTGCGAAAGCGTGGCCGCAAGCAAATCGTCGTCTTCGGGAGACATTTCGGTGTCCATTTTACGTTCGCCAGCCCATGGGAAACGCGTACCTGGTTCATTTATAATAATTCGAGGGTCAGTTGGCACACCGTCAAGATTGGTCGGGTCACCAGGAGGAGTTCTCACGATAAGAAAGAATCCATCTGGAAGCATCTCTCGCAAAATGACGATTATTTCGCGGTCAAAAGTATTTTTCGTAAAAAAACGATTTCCTACGGGCGCATACAAAATAAATTTGCTTTCAGCAGGTAATTTCAACTTTTCTAAAAATGACGCGCGTGAAATTGGTGGGCCTTCCATATATTTATCGTAATGTGGAATTCCAACAACGCGAATTTTATTTTTCGGCACATGATGAATGCTCATTGCTTCTTTCTTTATAATCTCATTCTGCACAACCAGCGTGTCGGGAACCACGCGAAACCCGCCTTTAGCCGTAAGATTATCCCACGAGCGTACCATGCCGACAGTGCGGATGCGACGCTTCTTTGCTTCGTGCATAAAAATAACATCCATCGGATTAAAGATGTCAGTTGCAAAGACAAGATCTGGATTATATTTCTCAAATAAAAAAGCATAGCGATTTTTCGGCATAAGCACAGAATAGAGAAACGGGATAATGGGGCGCGCGAGCGGTGCCCAGAAAAAAAGTTTGTACGCATTCCAGCGCTCATACCCAAGACGCATTTTTCGTATAAGAAATCGCGTTCTTGTACGAATCGCCGCTGCGGCAAAATCTTTAAAAAGATAGTCGCGCTCGTCAAGTTTTCTTTTTACTCCTTCAATAATAACAGGATTACCAGCATAATATTTATCAAAAAACTCCTTTTTATTCTCTTGTACAATGAGTACGATTCGTACATTCGGCGTAGCGCGAAGCAGAGAAAAAAAAGGGGCCGAAAAGATGTTTCGGGAAATAAGCGGGTGGAAGCTGGTACAAAAAATCGTCATTAAGATATTCCTAAGGCTGACAAAATAACGCCTGTGAGACGCTCGCCTGACTTGCCATCCAATCTATAACACAGGTCGTTCCTCATTTTTTGCCGTCCTGCTGCATCAATTGCGGGATTTTCAAGATAAAAACGGAGCATTTCCTTAAGCTCGGCAAAATTAAATGCGCGGCGCAAACCACCACTTTTGATGACATCTTGAAAATGTTCAAATTCTTCAAAGCGCCGAATAGAGCGGTAATAAGGACGTTTTGCGTAACCATCAAATGGAGCGGTGAGAAGTGGACGATCAAAAACCACTGCTTCCAATACCACGGTGCTGTAAACAGACATAACGACTCCTGCATGTCTCATTACATTCAAAAACATCGCGGTGTCGTCAAAGTCCTCAAGTCCGCGTTTCTCGAAACTTACCAAGCGTGTGTGTTTCTTAAGCGACCTGTAACGCCGTTCGTCAAACTCTTTATCCTTACTGCGAGAACCAAGGTACGGACGAAGTACAATGTATATGTTCTCGCCAAATTCACCCTTCTCCACCCATGAAAGCATGGTCTCAAGAATATCCGGCTCGTCTGGACAGTATGAACTCCCGGATACATAAAGAATATAGCGCGCGGTGGGCGGGAGGTTAAGTGCAAACAGCGTCTTCTCGCGTTCGATAAAAGAAGCGGGACTTGTAAGAAAATCGAAGTGCGGATATCCAGTTACTATAACTGAATCGGGAGAATAACTCTGAAAACGAACGGCGGCTTGTTTAATTTGTTCGCTGTGCGCAATAAAAATATCCGCCTGAAACGGTAGGTAGTATTTATCTATGTGATCCCAACTTGCCTGCATTGCAATTGTTTTAACGCCGCGCCGTTTTGCTTCTGGAATGAGCCGTGAATCAAATCGATCGTAAACGCTTGAAAGGAACACTACATCCGGTTTATATTTTTCAAAAATAGACGCAAATGGGCGCTCAGGAAAAAGCTTGTAATAAAGAAAAGGAATGAACTTCGTACGAATAAAAAGTGAGCGACCAAATGTACGCGCAATAAACCACTTCAGCGGCGCGTAGAAACGATTGCCTCCTGCTGGCGGTTCGTCTGGACGCATGCCCATAGTTGCAAGTATTTTGGTTGTATTCGTATAGAGGAGATAAGCGCAAAAAAATCTGAAAAGTTTCTGAATAAAAGTCTGGCGGAAGGAAAGTTCTACCGGTTCAACAGCAACTTTCTCACTTGGAAAACGTGTGAGAAACTTCCTATAACGCTCGTAATCCTTTTTCAAGACCAAAAACACAACGCGCACATCAGACCGAGAGGCGGCAAGTTTCTGTAACTGATCGCCGACACAATCTGGAAATTGGAACAGATATCGACGCGCGGCGGCAGACGGTACTGTCATAAAGAGAGTTTTAATCTTAGCGGACATATTTCTTGAAACTTACCACAGGACTTTTATATTACCATCCTAACACTCTCTTGTTTTATTTCTTTGTAAAAAGAAGGAAAAAAAGCGATGCCACTCATTGAATATTCTTCGCTTATTGAATCATACACGCTTAAACCAGGACATCAAAAAAAGACGCGTGCGCAAGAGCAGATTCTGCAAGTATTGGAAGCGTTCCCTGTAAAGTAATTGTGGTCAGATGCTCGTGAATCTTTTTAAGCAGAGTGACGTGCCACAACCCGAAAGTAAAAATAGAAAACTTCCCCTGACGAAAATGATACCAAAACACCTTCTGATATACGATTGATTGGTAAAATAATGTCTACGAATAACTTTTTTTATACCGAAATATCGTATAAGAACGCCATTCTGCAATGTGCGAAAAATGCACGCCGAGTATACGGCGATATAATGCCGCACTCCGTGGGCGACGATCCATAAAGATAACACACCCGTCGGAGAGATGCGGCAAAAGCGCAAATAAATCGCCGCCCGGGCAACGCACAGGCACTCCATCTTCAACGACACTACCTGCTGGTCCGTCGATACAAACAAAATCATAAGGCGCGCCCTCAAGTGGTAATGTGCGATATCCGCACACGCGCTCGCCAAGAACGCCCGGCGCGGCAAAGGTATATACAGAACTCACTGAAAAAAAAATTTTCTTAAGCAGTGCAGGAGGAATAAGCCGTTGCGCTTCTTTCGTATAACTCATGTCCTGTTCCACACTCCACACACGACCGTCACGCGGGAGCGCAGCTGCAATAAACGCAGCGGAGGCGCCAATACCGGTCCCGAGATCAAGCGCGTGTCTCATACGAAGTTCATGTACAATCCGAAAGATCTTGCGTGCATCTTTGAACGAAACGATATGCCCCGCCTTCGGATGTGCCGCAAACACCGCGTATAATCGGGCGAGATTTCGTTCGCGAAACGACAGTTGCCGCAATAACCGGCGCACACGGCCATACATGCGCCTCGCCCATCGCACATACTCTCGCGCTATCTTTCCTTTCTTAAACCAAATACGGCGAATCCATGGCAAAAGAAACAGATACTTACGATACCAAGGAATAACCGATGAGGTCGGCATACGCCACAGCATAGTGAGAAAATAGCGAGTGAGCGGAAATGAAGCATAAAACTCTTGGCAGGAAAAAGGGTGTCCTGAGTGCCGCTCCAAACGCGAGCGTATATCCTGCAAACGCGTATGGAGCGGCTCAGGCACGGAATAAAACCGTGTGGCAAGCGCCGCTTCTGCAAGCATAGGAAGTGTCCCCTGCAAGGTAAGAGCAGTTGGACGCTCGTGAATTTTCTTGAGTAACGACGCACGCCACAAACCAAAAGTAAAGATAGGAGAATTCCCCTGCCGAAAATGATACCAAAATACCTTTTGGTGCGATTGGTTGGTAAAGTAATGCGTACGAATAACTTTTTTAATAGTTCCATCCGGGAAGAGTTGGTGTTCGTTATACCAACTCATAGCCACTCCGTAGTCGGGATGTTCCTCCAAAACGCGTACCAATTTTTCTACAAATTGCGGGTGCCATTCGTCATCGTCAGACGCCCACATGAAGTATTTTCCTTTTGCCTCTTGTAACACATATTCATGGTTTTTAATACTGCCAATATTCTCCTTTTGCCGTATGTAGCGAATGCGTTTATCTTTCTCTGCAAAAGCAAAAAAGACATGCTCGGTATTGTCTGTGGATGCATTATCCGACACGATAACTTCTAGAGCAGGATAGGTCTGCTGGAGAAGCGACCCCAAAGAGATAGGGAGTAAATGTGCACGATTGCGTGTGGGAAACCCCACGCTCACTAAGGGCAATTGTTTTATGTCGCTAAACATAGTAGCGTGAGAACGCCTATGCTTTATATCCACCCCGTACACTGCTTGCTCTGTAGTAGTAGAGAGTATAAAACAATTTTTCTCTATTGCAAGCCAGATCAATACGAGACGACGCTCGGCGTCAGTGCGCACAATTACCACCGAGCGTGGGTCCGGTGTCGGAGGTGTGGTTTCTATTACTCCCGCTCCTCGCGACCACCTGCGCTAATTCACCGCATCTACACTTCCTTCTATCGCTCGGCGCGCACGCCCTGGCGCGCAGTCAACGCCGAGACCACCTTCAAGAAGATCGTAGCGTTACCTAAAAAGAAATCCGAAACACTCCAGCGAGTCGCGTGGCTACGCGAGCAAATTGCCACACTACAAAGCAACAATATCGTAAAACTGGGAAAACCACCATGGAAATTCCTAGATATCGGAGGCGGCGGAGGTATTTTCGCCTCGGCATTTGCCACCCAAGAATGGCAACCTTCCATTATCGACCCGGGAGCAGACACAACATTCATACGAGAGAAATTAGGCATCCCCCTTGTTCAAAAACTCTATATACCCCGCGCTTTCGGAAAACCTTTTTCGCTCATATCGCTCATCTATGTACTCGAGCATGTGCGTAATCCACAGAAATTTCTTCTCTCTGTACGTAAAGATTTGCGCGCGGGGGGTGTGCTATTTGTCGAAGTGCCTGATACTCTCAATTTCCGCTTCAAAAACGAGGATGACGATATTTTCAACGCCTGTCACCTCTGGATGTTTGACCCAACCTCTCTCACTCAACTCTTCAGGAAATGCGGCTTTGAGACCATCGCCTTCAAGCGCTTCCCCGCAATGCGGGGTCACTTCGGTCTCATGATGCTCGCGCAATTGACAAAAAAGTAACACACGGATAGGGTACATATAGAGTTCTTTCACACAACAGAGAAACTGCACACAAAGAAAATGAAAAAGATTAACATTGCCTTAACGGCGCTCGTGGGCGTGTACGAAATATCTTCATGGAGCATGCAAGACACGCGAGGATTGCTCGTACGGTTCTTTGAGCCAACCCCTCCTCTTGGCCCGTTCACGCTGGCAGAAGGAAGTTTGATCTACTCAGAAAAGAAAAACACGCTCCGGGGTCTGCACTTCCAAAAAGACCCGAAGTGTGAGGGAAAAATCATCATACCGGTGTCAGGACGAATGTGGTGGGTCGTCGTAGATGTGCGCCCTCATAGCGCCACTTTCGGCCGCCACTATAGCTCTACACTCAGCGCATATACGCACCATCCTGTCTTGTTCGTCTCGCCGGGATTTGCACACGGGTGCCTTGCGCTTGAAAACGAAACAAGCGTCATCGCGCTCGCCGACACCCGTTACGACGAAACGCTCGCAACCGGCATCATCTGGAATGACCCCGAACTCAACATCAGTTGGCCACTTGATGGCCAACCGATTATGTCGGAAAAACACAAACAGTACGACTCGTTCACCGCATTCAGAAAGGAAATACTATGACGGAACCCTGGAAGTTCAAAACCCCGACCAGCTCGACAGAGCCTGTTATACCGCGACGCGTAACCATTGAAACCATTGGGGGTATATGCAACCTCCGGTGCCCGATGTGCCCGATCAGCACACCAACAAAAAAAGTACGCGGCACAATGGAGTGGAAATTGTTCGTCAAAATCATTGACGACCTCTTCCCCCACCGAAAGCGCATAGAGCTCATCGACCTCTATGGCCTGGGTGAGCCGTTTCTGGACCGCCTTCTCGCAGAGCGTATACGCTACGCGAAAGAAAGGGGATTCCGGAACATCGGCTTCTCCAGCAACATGGCGCTCGCTGATCTACCTGTAAAAAAACAGCGTGAGATATTGGAGAGCGGCGTAGATACAATCATCTTCTCCATAGATGGTGCAACTGCGCCAGTGTACGAGGCAATTCGAGTGAATGCAAAGTTCGAGAAAACTGTGGAAAATTGCCTCCGAATGATTGGACTCCGCAACGAGGGTGGGTATGGAACGCATTTTCTCGTACGCATGGTAAAACAAAAAGCCAATGCGCACGAAGAGAAAGCGTTCATCGCCTTCTGGGAGAGGCATATTGACCGAAGTAGGGGGGACTTTCTCGGGATTCTCCCCGCCCACTCGTGGGGCACAGTTACGGTGCCGATGAGAGAAGACGCTGCATTGGAACGCCAACCCTGCCCGATCCCCTTTGAAGTGCTCTACATCCTCGCAGACGGCCAAGTGACCTACTGCCACGAGGACTGGGGCGAGGGGAAATTCAATTTCGGGAACGCGAGAAACGCACCCGTCATTGATCTTTTCAACTCGCCGCGCCTCGCAACTATTCGGCGGTTGCACCTTGCGGGAGATAAAAACAGGCTCCCTCTGTGCAATCACTGCACTGTCCCGTACACCGATCGGGACAAGCGCTATTGGTAAAACAAAACCCCGATTGCAGACATCGGGGTTCTTTTTATTCTCCGCCAGCAACAGCAATGTGTTGCCCGGTGATAAAATCTCCTCCTTTGGAGACGAGGAAGAGAGCCATGCGCGCAACCTCCTCCGGTGTGCCCATTCTCCGGAGAGGAATAAGGGACACTCGTTCACTCAGACGCTTTGCGTCATAGCCGGGGTACTTAGTATGCATCCGCGTATCAATCTTTCCGCACCGGATGGAATTCACCAATACCCCATAGCGTGCACCCTCGCGTGCGAAACCAGTTGTGCATACGTCCAAGGCCGCCTTGGCGGCAGCATAGTGGAGTAAGTGAGAACCAGCATACTTGACTGCGTTGGAACTGATGTTAACAATTCTGCCCCACCCTCGCTCCCTCATAGAGGAAAACGCGGCTTGAGCAAGGAAGAAAGGGGCCTCCGCATGCAACACAAACATCCGCTCCCACTCTCGCTCAGTAATATTGGAGAAGTGTTTGTACTCAAACATCGCTCCCGCATTGTTCACCAGTATGTCAATACCGCCGCACGCCGACACAAAGTCCCGCACCAACGCGCTTCGACTACCACTGCGGAGCAAATCGGCACGAAACACTTCCGCTGCACCGCCAGCAGAGCGAATATCGCTCTGGATTGCCCTGATCAAAGCCTTTGAACGATAATAGTGTATGCCCACCACAGCTCCCGAATGGGCGAATGTGCGCGCGATTGCTTCCCCAATACCAGAACTTGCGCCGGTAATAAGGGCACGTTTACCCGCAATGCCTTCCATTCTCATACCATCTCCTTTCCTATATTTTCAATATCTGGAAGTACCTTAATCCCGCACTCACTCACCGTCAAGCGCCAAGGAGTTCATGTGCTACCTTTTGGTAGGGTACCTCGAACTGGTCTGGATTAGGCGTGAGCCATTCCCTGCCGAGCCGCCGTGTCACCACGATCCTCTTGTCAAGGGAAGCGTGTGCCTCAACTTCCGCGAGCAATGAGAAACACGAACGGTTCTCACTTTTGCTATCATCTAACACGACTAACTTTTTTGTACGCCGCACGCTTGCAAGTATGCGCTTCCACGCAATCGGTGTCATCGCGTTTACATTGAACAGGGACGGCGCTACATTGCGGCGACGAAGAATGTCGCACAATGTCATACCTTGTGGCAGGGAAAAATTAAAGCAGACAACCGTTACATCTTTTCCATCATCGTACTGAAACAGCGTCCCATCGCTGTTCACATACGACACTCGCGCTGGCTCAATCAGATTCCCGCGCAACATTCTCGTGCTTGCCACCACAATACGGAAGCCAGGTAAGGTAAGATAACGCGGAATAATGGATTCCGTATCAACTTTGTTGGTGATAGAAAATCCGGGCACATGCGCGAGCGAACAAAAATCTGCAAGATTATTGAGGCTTGACTGCGGACCTTCATACCCATGGTCTATAACGGTACTCACAATGGTAAAAGAACCCGTCATCCGCTCTGATTTGCCACGAATGCTCTGGTATGTATTCACCAGATGATCAGTGGTAAGGAGAAGAAAATCAATCTGACGCATGAAAAAAATAGCATGAGCGCCAGTGAGTGCTGCACCGAACCCCACACCGACCAAGGTATTTTCCGCGTTGATAGTATTGATGATCCGACCACCTGACCCAACTCGTAAGTCAGAGGTAAGGCCGCCCAAATACGAGCCGGCCGCAACATTTTGGCCGAATACGATTACTTTTTTCTTCGTCGTCTCGCGGCGTATCACCTGATTCAAAAAAGAAAGAAGGGTCATGGTGTTACCCGCTGCAAACGGTTAAAAAGCGCGGCGGCTTCCTTCTGTATCGTTGAGAGAGGAAGTAGTTTGCTCAACACAAAAACAGGATCATCGGCATGCTGTTGGAGCAGAGGCCATGCCGACAACGACACACTGGGAGAAGCTCCCACATGATATTTCACCCACTTTCCTTTCGGGTGCTGCGGATTTTTGTAGTCGTACCAATCGCCAAGGGTCTTCACGGCGACTTCAACGCAGAGAGGCATGCCCAATTGTTGCACCTTCTTTCTCATCGCAACGAGCTTTTCGCAATAGAGAAAGACATTATTGCCCGCCAGAGAGACGAAGGGAATGGCGAGGGATGCGCATAGAGGTCCGAGAGCAATAGGCGTGCGCCGTTCGGTAATGTGGGTATGCATAGACCATTCGTTGTTTTCAATTAAAAAAAGTATGGGCAATTTCACGCTCTTCGCAAAAAGCAGACTTTCATAAAACGCGCCTTCCTCAATAGACCCATCCCCTCCCATTACTACAACCACCCCCTTTTCCCCGCGTACCTGTTTTCCCAATGCAACGCCGCACGCAACAGAAAATTGGTTGCCTAAAATGCTTGAGGTATACATGATGCCTACTGATGGATGTGTCAGATTCATAGAACCACATCTGCCGCGCGCAAGCCCCGTCGGCCGTAACATATACTCATGAAGAAAAGAGCGCAGGATAGCTGATACATATCGCGGCCGATAAGCACGAGCAAGATTGTACGCGATATTTCGATGAGTCAGTAACACTTTGTCTTCTGGGCGTAATGCATACGCAAGCGCAGCCGCCATGGCTTCATGCCCAAAAGCGAGATGGATGGGCACCTTGAACATACCTGATTTGTACGCCTCATTGATTACCATCTGGCTCAAACGTAACCAGAGTACCGTTTGCGCTACACGCCGTCGGTCGAACTTGCTTTTCATACTCTTTTGTTAGATATATAATACCATTTTACCAATTACAATACAATACAGATGCGAGAAAGAGTACTTATCACCGGTGGCGCTGGATATATCGGTTCGGTGCTTACTCCCCTCCTTTTGAACAAAGGATATGAGGTAACAGTACTGGACAATTTCATGTACAGCCAGAACTCGCTTGCTGACGCGTGTCAGTACAAAACATTTGCCGTCGTTCAGGGCGACTGCCGCAACAAGGCGACGGTTAAGCCCCTTGTGGAAAAAGCAGACATCGTGATTCCGCTCGCCGCGCTCGTCGGCGCGCCGCTGTGCGAACGAGACAAAACAGCGGCGGAAACTACCAACTATGAAGCGGTAGCGATGCTCTGTAAACTCGCAAGCCCACGCCAAAAAATTCTCATTCCTATTACCAACAGCGGCTACGGCATCGGGGAAAAAAATAGACACTGCACCGAGAAATCGCCTCTGCGGCCAATTTCACTCTACGGCGTTACCAAAGTGAAAGCGGAGAAGGTCGCGCTCGAACGCGAGAATTCACTCAGTCTCCGCCTCGCGACCGTGTTCGGCATGTCGCCTCGAATGCGGCTTGACTTGCTCGTCAACGACTTCGTCTATCGCGCCGTGCACGACCGAGCGTTGCTTGTTTTTGAAGGGCACTTCAAACGCAACTACATCCACATCCGCGATGTTGCGCGCGTCTTTCTGCACGGTATAAAACACTTCAGCATAATGAAAGGCAAACCGTACAATGTGGGCCTTGATGATGCAAATCTTTCAAAGTTGGAACTATGCGCGATCATCAAAAAACATCTCCCGAAATTCACTTACCTTGAAGCGCCCGTCGGCGAAGACCCCGACAAACGCGACTATATCGTGAGCAATGCGCGTATTGCCAAAGCGGGATTCAAACCACATTGGTCACTTGACGACGGTATCAAGGAACTTATTAAAGGCTTTACCATCCTCCAGAACAATCGGTATTCCAATGTATAAACAAAGAACAAAAGAGGTGAGTAACATACCGCTTATCGTCTTATGTGGCGGAAGAGGAACACGCCTTGCACCAGTACTCCCCGATTGCCCCAAAATTCTTGCGCCACTTGGTACAGAGACACTTTTGGATATTCTCATGAAGGAATGGCACCGAGCTGGACTGCACCATATAATTTTGAGCGTCGGATACTTAAAAGAACACATCAAAGAACATGTTGCCCGGAAACAGTATGCAGTCCGATTTTCCGAAGAAAAAGAACCACTCGGTACCGGCGGGGCGCTCGCACATGCGATTAAGCTCACGAACGAGAAGCGGCTTTTTGTCACCAACGGCGACATGCTCTTTACCCCCGACTGGGAAGCGCTGTATCGCTTCCATCGCCGCACCGGAAAAACGGCCTCTCTGTATATGGCGCGTGCATACGCGGGAAACGGCGGCACGGTTATTACCGTCAACCGAGAAGGGACAATCACCTCGTGGCGCGAAAAACAGGCGGCCGACCAACCGGAACATATATACCTCAACGCCGGCGCATATTGCATAGAAGCGTCAATCGCGCGTTTCTTCCCACATCGACAACAATTCTCATTTGAACAAGATGTTCTTTCGCATCTCGTCCCCCATGCGCTCTCTGGTTTAAAAACTGATGCTCCATTTCTTGACATTGGCACACCAGAACGCTACACACTCGCCAAAAAAGAGCGCCTGTGATAAGGTACTTCCCTTATGATTGTCGCGCGCGCACCTCTCCGCATCAGCTTTTTCGGCGGTGGTACTGACCATCCCGAATTTTTTCGGCGCGAGGGGGGCGCGGTGCTCTCCACTGCTATTGATAAATACGCCTATGTGGTTGCGAACAATTTCTTGAGCCACATGTTTGAATACGCCATACGGCTCTCCTACAGCAGTATTGAACTTGCAAGGACGGCCAACCATGTGAAACACAATATTTTTAGAGAGTGTCTTAAGCATTGCGGTATCACCCGCAATATTGCGCTCCACAGCATCTTTGACACGCATGCCTTCTCTGGGCTCGGCACTTCGTCATCTCTAACGGTTGCCGTTCTTCATGCCCTACATTGCTTCAAAAAAAAGTCTGTCGCACCCGCAGAACTCGCGTATCAAGCAATTCATGTGGAACGAAATAAAGTAAAAAGCAATGTTGGATTTCAAGACCAGATTGCGGCTGCGTATGGAGGTTTTAATTTAATTGAGTTTTCTGGCGGGCGAGACTTTATGGTCAAGAGCGTTTCTCTCTCCCCTAGACGACTTGCGGATTTCGAAAAACATATTTTTATGGTGTATACCGGCATTATCAGAAAATCATCTAGGATCGCCGGGGCGCAAATAAAAAAGATACCACAAAATACCGCTCTGTTGCGCGCCATGAAAAAGATGGCGTACGACGGATACGACATACTCACCATGGGAAAACCACTCAAACAATTCGGAACATTGCTCAACGAAGCGTGGGAGAAAAAACGCTCGCTCGATGGTGGCATTTCCAATGCAACCATTGATGCAATGTATCAAAAAGGAATGAAGGCGGGCGCGTGGGGAGGAAAATTGCTTGGCGCGGGTGGCGGAGGGTTTATGCTGTTTTTCGCGCCTCCCCACGCACACCCGAAGCTTGTGCGCGCTTTTCCGCGCAAACATCTGCTTCCGGTGCGCATCAATGCGCCGCGCGCTCAAATAATTTTCTCATAAGAGAGCAGGGCGCGCTCTTTGATTTCTGCGCGCGCGAGTATTTCTTTTGCGTAATTTTTTTCAATGTCATCTCGCACTGCAGCGCAAAAGTCTTCCAGCGCGAGTTGAAATTGGCTCGCGGGCGGTATAGTAATCTTCTCTTCGCAATTCGCGACTGTTGCTACAATCGCTGCTGGTTTATCTGCATCTACCGCAAACGCGCGGCATACTTCTATGGAGCCCTTTGGACCATGAAGTGTGTAGTGAGAGGTGTACCGCTCACTTCCTATTTCTACCCGCCCCGTAAGCTCCCGCCCATTTGAAAAATGAAGGGCGATGTCCCCCGCAATATCAATACCGCGTTTTGAATCAAATGTTTTTTTGTAGGACACAGAAGAAGGAGTGCCGTCAAAATACCACAGCGAAAGAGCGATGGGGTACCCGAACGAATCGTGGAAGACCCCGCCGCCGAGTTCTGGCTTGAGCCGAATATCTCCCTCAGGCGGAAAAGGGTATAGATATTCCACTTCTATGCGTGCAAGGCCGCCTATTTTTGGTAAGAGTGCGCGCGCGGCGGCGTGCTGGGGGTGGTAGAGGAAAGCGTAGTTCTCGAAGAGACGCACATTCGCCCTGCGGCATGCCGCGAGTGCCGCGCGCGCCTCGGCAAGGGTCGGGAATGCGGGTTTTTCACAGATAATATGCTTACCTGCTTTTGCCGCCTTGAGTACCCATTCCGTATGCAAAAGCGGCGGCGTAGAAATATACACCGCATCAACTTTCTTATTCGCGAGAATGGAATCATAATCGCCGAATTGTTCTGCTCCGAACTCACGCGCGTATTCTCCCGCTTTTGCGGGTGAGCGGCTCCCCACCGAAATCAGGCGGGCGCAATCGCTCTCCGCAAACGCGGGTAGGAACCTTCGCCGCGCCACCCTCGAACACCCAATGATACCGAAATTCATTTTTTGTTTCGCTCTTTATAAAACGGGCTCTCGGGGTCGCCATGGTCCCCTTTTCCGTACCCAACATTCTCGTGGACAATGGGCACTTTACAGGCGTCCCATGCCTTCGTAAGAAACGACACCGACTCGCAATCGGTAATCGCCATAAAGACATGCAAGGTGTTGCGGGGAATAAAAATGCACGAACCCTTGCCCATTTGAATGAAATATTCTTTCTTTGTTTTTCGGTTCTTCTCTACTTCGACACCTGCTCCATTAATGAGCAATACATATTCATCAAACTCGGGATGGTAATGGTTGCCCCTAATCGTACCGGCCTTGATAAACTGATGCGTCCACTCGGCAATGGGCTGCGGCGGTACAAACGAAAAAATCGCGCCGCGCCCATCTTTGATGGTATTCAAGTTGCACGCGGGCTCCACGACCTGCATCCGCATCCCCACCTGTTTTTTCATGGGAAATACCATACAGGAAAACAAAGAAAAAGTAAAACAAAAAAAGGCGCTCCGCAAAACGACATTTTCAAAAGTCCTCGGAAACGCTCGAGCGCTTCATTGCGCCCTTCGCTCCAGACATTTTGAAAATGTGTTTTGCTTCGCGCCCTATTGGTACACGATTGATTTGTAATATGCCACGGTTTTTTGCAAACCCTCGCGGATATCGGTATAGGCGAAGTCAGGAAAAAACTTCCGAACCTTCGTGGTGTCAAAAAACCGCTTTGGGTTGCCGCTGTATTTCGTGGTGTCGTAGCGGATTTTCTGCGCATCGTAGCCGATAATCTCACACAGTATCTCTGCCCATTCCCGAATTGAATATCCCTTGCCGCTCCCCAAGTTTAAGTTCTCGTTTGTGGGCAATTCCGCCGCCCGTTCAATGAGCCGTACCGCGTCGTCTACAAACATAAGCTCGCGCACCTGCTCGCCGGTGCCCCACAGCACCACTTCTTCCCCGTGTGTCTTCCCCGTGTGGATCTTTTTGATGAGGTCAAAGATGAAGTGGTTGTCGCCCGCTTCAAAACCCGGCCCATAGAGCGTGGAAGGGATAAGATGCTGGAAGCGCATGCCGAATTGCTTTTCAAACGCGAGAAGCCCCGTGTAGAGCATCCGCTTGGTCATCGCGTAGGTAAAAAGGTTCGGGTCTGCCTCGCCTTTCAAATAATCCTCTTCTTTGAGAGCCCGCTCGCCAAACGGGTACGAACAGCTTGTCCCCATTGCAATCATAAGCGCTTGCGGCTGATGTGCGCGCCAATACCACAACATGTTGGTATGAATTTGTTGGTTGATAATCCACTGCTCGCCCTGATGGTAAAGGCAAAAATCCCCCGCCTTCGTCCACACCGCGAGGTGGTATATACGGTCAAATTTTTTGTTCCCGCATAAGCGCGGCAAACTCGCCTTCTCCGTCAAGTCAGCATTTTTGGAGTGAGCGACGAGCACGGTGTGCCCCGCCTTTTGCAAACGCGGCACCAGATATCTCCCCAAAAACCCTGTTGCCCCAGTTACTAAGATATTCATATCATTATTTTACCTTCTCAAAAACTTTTTGTAATTCTTTTTATCAATAATCGTTGACTGCGGGACAGGAACAATAAATGCACCGCCGCCCGCAATGTAGCCCTCCATTTTTTGGAGTAATTCCGGCAAAAAGTTCCACGCAAGCACAAGGTAGGCGTCGGGCGGCAGCGCCTTTTTCTCGTCTACAATCGGAATGCGCGCTCCCGGAATAAACTTTCCTATTTTCAACGGATTGACTTCCGCCGCCGCAATCACGAGGTCAGACCCGATACCGAATGAATTGAGGAGGGTCGCGCCCTTGATGGGCGCGCCAAGCGCATGCACCACCCTCCCCTCTTTTTTGAACCGGCGCAAAATGGGAAGCAGTTTCTTTTTCATCTCCCACACGCGTTTTGCAAATGAACGATAGGTTTCTATTTGGTGCAATTTCCGCCGTTTTTCATCGCGCCGCACCGCCACAACGGAGGACTCAATGTTCTGCGTGCCCTTTTTCGCAATCAAATACTCAATCGTGCCCCCATGAATCGGAAATGGCTCCACGGAAAATACCTCAAGTCCGTACTGCGCCAATAGTTTTTCTATGGAGTGGAGCGTCCAGTAAGTGAGGTGCTCGTGATAAATTTGGTCAAACGCACCAATGCGGAGCATCGTGCCTAAGTAAATCGCCTGTACGCAGAGCACGCCGGTGTCGCCGATAATTTGTGCAATCCCTTCGGTCACCGAATGTAGTTCTTCCAAGTGAAAGAAAACTCCCGCGGCAGTCACCAAGGCAACATGGCCTTTTTCTGCAATGATTTTTTCGGCGACTGCGGTATTGAAAAAGAGAGGCCAGGTTTCCAGCCCTTTTGCATTCGCGATTTTCGCGAGATTTTTCGCGCCGTCTATACCGAGCGTTTTGATTCCCATTCCCTTCCAACACTCAAGCCAAGTGCCGTCGTTTGAGCCGATGTCTACGACAAAGTCGCCTCTCTTGAGACGAAGCTTTTCTATAAGGCGCGCGGTACTCTCTTCAAAGTGTTTGCGTAGCGAGCGGGTCGTGCCTGATACATACGGGTATTCTTCAAACATCGTTTCTTTCGGCACGGTGTAGTCAATCTGGACCGTCGTGCAATTGCGGCAAAAACACGCGCGCAAAGGGTAATGTGGTTCGCGTTGCGCGAGGTCGGTGAGCGTGAGGAAACTATCGCCGTGCGGCTGGTCTCCCAAATCCAAAAACGCTTCAAGATTTTTTCCGCCGCACACTCTGCATTTCATGTGGAAAACACTCTACTACAAAGCGAGACGGCTTGCACGGACGGTGGAATCAATCTGTTCCGATGCGCTGTGGCCGGGCACGACTGAGGACACGATCGGGTTTTTCGTGCACCACCTGATTGCCCACTCGGCAATGTCCACTCCCGCCGGCACTTCTTCTTTTTTTATTTTTTCTACCACAGCCATGCGCGCGGCATCATATGACTTATTGGTCGGCTTGAAACGGCTGGAGAGATAGCCCTTCGCGAGCGGTACGCGTGCGATAACGCCGAGTCCGTGCTTTTTTGCAAGGGGAAAAATACGCCGTTCCGCTTCCCTGCTCACGCGATTGTAGACGACCTGCACCGTTTCAATGCCAACCTTTTTGATAAGCAGAGAGAGTAATTTCCCGTCCGCGCCAAAAAGTTCATCGTCTCCGAGCACTGCACCGACCGCGCGAATTTTCCCCGCCTTTTTTGCTTCGCCTAATATGCTTTGTAGGGCAGACATATTCGTATGAATATGCCGCATATCCTCTTTTGAGTTGATATGCACCTGATACAGGTCAATGTAGTCGGCTGTGAGCGCGCGCAAGGAATCGTCTAACTGTTTTTGTATGTCGTCCGCCGACCATGCCGCTATGATTTCTTTTGGTTTGCTTATATGTCCGAACTTAGTTGCGATAATCCACTTCCCTCTCTCTTTTCCAAGCGCCTCGCCGATAAGCCGCTCCGCGCTGTGGAAAAAATAGCACTCGCCGGTATCAATAAAATTGATGCCTGCTGTGCGTGCTCGCGCAAGTATCGCGCGGATGTCTTCTACCGTAAAAAACCGCCCGCCCATGCCGCTCCATTGATGGGTTTCAAGCCCCACAACCGACACTCTCAATCCCGTTTTGCCGAGCATTCTGTATTCCATGTTATTTTACCCAAAACAAATCGCTGTCAATTGCTCCTTCTGCAAACAGTCCGGCGAGTTCTTTGATGCGGTAAAACCCGCGGCTCCGAAATTGTTCCGGCGATAATTTTATTTTCTTAAAAAATACCGCCATCTCGCGTATGCCGTCGTGAATGGAAAATCGGCATGAAAAGTCGGGAAAGTACTTTTTGATGCGCGCGAAAGAAACGCGATAATTGCGTGCGTCTGCGCCAGAGGCAGAGACCATTTTATTGGTGATAAGCTCGCTTCCTGCGCCGCGCTCGCTCGCTATAGAAAACGAGAGGGGTGCGCCGGTTTCTTCGCTCACGATTTTCGCGATGTCAATAATTTTCATATTGTTTTCGTCTGCGCCTACATTGAGTACGAGTAGTCCTGTGTGGTGCGACGCGCGGAGCGCGCACTCAACCGCTTGCGCAATATCCTGCACATGCACATTCGGCCGCCATGCCTGCCCATTGGAATTGAGCGTTATTTTCCCGTCCGCAATCGCCTGCCCCACAAGCATGTTGATGACGATATCGAAACGCATGCGGGGAGAGAGTCCAAATGCAGTCGCAAATCGCAATGCGATGGGCATAAACGAGTCGTCGGCGAGCGCGCACAGATCGTTTTCAATCTGTAATTTGTTTTGAGCGTATTCAATTGGCGGCGCGACTGGCGAGTCCTCATTCACGACACCGTCCGGTCCCGCCGTGCCGTAAATGGAACAACTAGATGCAAATATGAATCGCACACCGTTTTGCTTGCACAGCCGCGCGATGTCGCGCGCATACGCGCGCGTGGGATCGTAGAGCTTTTCAGGGGGCAATCCGCCGAACGGGTCATTGAGCGATATACCCGCCAGGTGCACAACGGCATCAATGCCTTTCAAATCGCTCTTGGTAAAATTACGAGCGTCTTTTTGTATCACCGAAAGAGCCGCTGCCGGATACAAGAGCGCATCGCGGAAAAAACCGGTATCCAACCCTTGTACCTCATATCCGCGCTCCAAAAGATATGGCGCAATAACGCTTCCCAAATACCCTTCCACACCAGTGATAAGCACTCGGGTATGCATAGCGAAAATCTAACACAAAAAAACGGCTCCGACCAGTGGTCGGAGCCGTTTATGTTGCGCGTGGCTAGGCATGTAATTTTGAAGGCGTAAGAGAGAGTGCGAGCGTGCCGGGTTCCCCGCTCCAACCAATCCGTTTTCCGATGTCTGCTTCCATAGAGAGATACAGAGAGGAGAGTTTCTCATTGTGTGACACCCCATAATTCTGGCGGTAGTATCGTTCTATCCCCTCATATCGTCCACCCGCCGCTAAGTGCGGTAAAAACTCCGCCGCACGCTTCTGAAAAGAAACAATAGCGCCTCCCGAGGTTGCGTAATCAGAAATAAATATTATCTTCTTGCCCAAGGAAAACACGCGCTCACACGCTGATTTCATACCCTTACCTCCCGCAGCTTCGACAAGTAGAGGGACACGCGAAGCAGTATCGGAGAAATACTCTTTGAGCCGTCTGTCAAAGTCCGGGTCAAAAGGCCGTACAGTAGAGCAACCTTGCATTCGAGCCGCTTCGGCTTCTAAACGCTTACTCCAATCGTGCACGAGGAGCGCTTCTACGATGTCGCGCACCGTCATTCCCTCTTTTTCCACATGAGCCGAGAGACGCTCGGTGATTTTGAAACCGACCACCGCCGCGACGCTCATATGCGCCGCGACATTGAGCCACCATCTCGGTTTTTCAGAACTCGTATCCAGAGAAAAAAGCCCCCCGGCTTCCCATGCTCTGAATACCGCGGTATTGTCAAAGTCGGGCAGGTAATTAAGTGCGGTTTCTATTCTATCGCATTCGCGCGCATAATCGCAAAAGTCATGTAATTTCACAAAGAACCTTTCGTTTTTGTTGCCATATATCCAAAAACAAGATACTCTGCATACATGAAAAAGTCAATACCGACGCAGGTGGTGATTCTCGCGGGAGGGAAAGGTGAGCGGTTGATGCCCTTGACTGCGAACATGAACAAGGGGATGGTACGAGTTGCCGGCAAGCCCTTTTTAGAACATTTGATAGAACTCTTCAAGAAAAACGGGCTCAAAAAGTTTTTAATACTCACGGGTCACGCGCCGGAGAGCATAACGGACTATTTTGGAAACGGAAAGAAATGGGGTGTTGAGATTTTGTACCAACATACCCCCGCGGAATTGAATCACGGCGCACGCTTCGCGCGCGCCGTGCCTCTCTTGGACGACTTTTTCGTACTTCACCGCAACGACATTTATTGGCCGTTTGATATAAAAAAACACCTCGCGCGGTTTTATAAAGCGGGAGCTCCGGCAATGATGACCGTGTATCGCAATACGCACAAAGATGGCATTTACGGGCCGCACAACAATATCCGTCTCGGCGCAGACGACTTCATAGAACGCTACGACAACCTACTCTCTCCCGACCCCTTCTACACCGGCCAAGACCTTGGGTTCTTTCTCATGACAAAAAAAGTGGTTGAAGAAAACATGCCCGCCTCCCCTGCTGATTCATACTGCCTCCACCATGGCTTTTTCAGAACTCTTGCGGAAAAAGGCCTGCTTTCTGCATTGGTCACTGAGACGCCGGGCACAACCACAACCGATACCGCGTGGCTCACAAAAGCCGAAGAATATTTTGTGAACCTTACGAAAACCCAACCGCAAAACGACCGAAAGTTCCCAAAGAACTCGCTTTAATGGATGAAGGCGGCAGATAGGTAATTGGCTGTACCGCACCCCATGAAGTAAACCCTGCAACAAGAGCGACTAGTTCAAGAAAGCTTATAAATATCTGAGAGCGATTTCACCACTCGTTCCAGAGACTTTCCATCCGTAAAGACCGCCTGTTCTCTAACAATGCGCTTCCGCCCTGCTATGTGAAGTGTGGGATTTGCTAGATACGCGGAAATAGCACACGAAAGTTCTGATTCGCTTTTGACGCGCCATATACCGTCCGTACGAAAAATATCAGCTAGATGTTCCCATTCCGCAAACCGCCTAGAGGAATTCCAATATATTTTTTCCTTCCCTATGTCAAATCCAATTGCCACTAAAGGTTTTCCAAAAATAGCCGCTTCCACGAAAAAAGTAGTGCAAGTCGTTATAACCACATCTGCGTGTGCGAGAGTATTCGCGAGAAATGAAATCGAGTGTTCGTCAAATTCCCAAGGATCGCGCGAGACATCGAGGCGCGAAAGATGGGTTTCTGCGATAAAATTAAGCTCACGGCGCGATTTTTCTAACACATATTCTGCAAGCACTCGTTTTGGATGCGGACGCACTAATACCTGTGTTGAATCGGAAAGTCCTAACCTATCTAAAATACCGCGAAGAATCGGCAACATAGCAACATCTGACTCGTACGAAATCTTTCCAGAACAACCAAATACAATCAATTTCTTTTTCGGATCCACACCAATACTTTTCAAAAACTCATCTCGCTGCACAATGCCGTTACCAAGAAAAAAACGGTCGTATTGCGGCACTCCAGTTACAAAGATGTTTTCCAGAGGATAATCTCCATAGCACACTGCCTGCTCTCTCATAAAATAGGTCTGTACCAGAAGAGCATCCGGTTGTACTCGTAAAAAAGTTTTTGAGTAAAAATTATCCCAGCTTGGCGTCATGCCTACTGTTCGTATACCAAGTTTTTTCGCTTCTTTAAGAAAATGCCACTCCTGTCCTAGATTAATAAAAGGACAAAATACAACATCGGGTGCATAATCCTTAAGAAGTGCGCGAATATGATGATGCGGCGTAAAAGAAAAAAGGGATCGTATGAACGCGCGCCACAAACGAAAACGGCCTAACTGCCAAAGTAGCAAGCGTATAGGAAAGATGAGAAGGCGCGCGATGAGAGAATCTTTTGAATTTGGTCGTGTCAAAAAATACAGATGCGCAAGTAGAATGAAACGCGAATGGATGCTCCACCCTTCCAGTTTTCTGAAAAAATAATCGGCCGTCGAAGGCTCGTTCCTTGGCAATTCCCCAAAAAGAGCATCGCATCCAAACTCTTTCTTATAATATGCTATTTTTTCAGAAGGAGCTAAAAAAATAACAGACCATCCTTCCCTCTTAAGCATGGTAGCGAAACCATTGCGTAAAAAGTTGCGTGAAAAAAAACTATTGCTAACAGGTATTAGTATCCGTTTCATTTAATTTTAATAGCGATCAGCGTTTTATCATAAAATATTTATCGGCAATGGCGTCACACTCAACAGTCTGTCCATGTTCCATACAAAACTCATCAATTGCCTTTTTTGCGCCAGGCCATTCAACAGTATTTTGACCGGAAAGATATTCGTCAAACAAAATGATACCGCCAGGAACAAGTAGTGGATAGAGATTTGCAAAACAGGTTTTATAGGATTCGTAAAGGTCGCAATCGAGGTGTATCAGCGCCACAGATCCTATGTGTTCTTTCCATTGCGGCAAGGTATCCTCAAAATAACCCGGTACAATCTGCACATTGTTCGGCAGTTTGCTAATACGCTTGCTTAAATCAAGAAATTCTTTTACAGACTCTGCTGAAGTGTTTTTGAAATGGTATTTTGCGGCAGCGACAGAATTATCATATACACCGCCTTCAGGATTAGGAAACCCCTCAAAAGAATCAAAAGCGTAAACGGTGCGGTCGTTCGCCAAAGTGGAAAGTATAAAAAGCGACCGTCCGCGCCACACACCACACTCAACAACTGAACCGGCAAGATGCCGAACTTTTTCAAATTGGCGCGAAAAATATGCAGTACGCAAAACATTCCGAGCATCAAATGGCAATATTTCTGCTGGAGGAATAAATTTATACCCAAAAACAGTAAAATGGCGGTTGCGGCGCCACAGATAAAACTTTTTTTTAAGTTTCTTAAATTTTTTAATAAAGTTCATAAATATTTTTACGCTATCCACTCTTTAAAATCCGCAAGAAATTGCCTTACCGCGTGGTCGGTTTTGAAGTGGGAAATCGCCGAGCGCGCTACCTTGAGCGACGCGGTCACAATATGCGCTCCCGCGAGCCCCGCTTCTTTGACATCCAACACGGAACGAATGCTTCCCGCGATAATTTCTGTTTCTGGATATGGGGAAAGGAGGGAGCGCGCCTCGCGCAAAACATTCCGCGGGTCAAAGTCCTTTTCTTCTATATCCTTGCGGGTAAGCGACTCGGCGCGTGCGCTCTCGTACTCCGGCTCGGTCGCCCCGTCGCGCACGCGGTTATAAAACAAGCTGACAAACCGCGCGCCCGCCGCGGCGGCGAGCGAGAGTTGAAGTGGTGTCATACACGCGGTGCAGTTGACTTGGAATCCTTCATCAACAAGACGGCGGACCACTCCCAGATAACTCTCACCCTTAAAACTTATCGGAATCTTGATGGCAAGATTTTTGTACCCGAGTGCTTTTTTAAACTCGCGCGCTTGCGCAACCATCTCTTCGGGTTTATCCGAAAATACCTCAACACTTAACGAAAGATTCCGCTTATCTTTTTTAAGCAAAGTAGCAATCTTTTTCATATGCGTGAGATAACTCCCTTTCGGTTCCTTGGCGAGAAGCGATGGGTTTGTTGTTACACCCATAATAAGCCCACCCGAGAGGGCGCGTTCCACATCAGCAATATTCGCGGAATCAAGAAACAATTTCATGAAAGGGCATTGTACCAAAAAAGAGTAGAAAAAGAAAACGACTCCGACATTATCGGCGGAGCCGTTCGTACAATACATTCATTGTTGCCCATACGACGCACCAGACCCATGCTTGCGTTGATAGTGCGCCGTGGCAAGCGGACGAGGCATCAAGGTATCAAGTGTCGTACCCGTATACAGCGCGAGAAACGCCACTTTTTCTAAAATGAGGGCCGTATCCACTGCCTCGCGCGCATTCCTACCAAATGTAAATGGCCCATGATGCCGCACAAGCACTGCGGGAATATCTGACTGGAAACATTCCGCAATAACGATTCCTGTCCAACGTTCCAACCCTTCAGCAATCTCTTTTTCCGTTAGAGAACGCGTGACGGGCACGGAACCATTGAATGCGTCAGCATGTGTGGTCCCCACAGATGGAATCACCCGGCAATTCTGCGCAAACACCGTCGCATACGGCGAATGCGTATGCGCGATGCCCCCGATACTCGGAAACCGCCGGTAGATTTCCAAGTGCGTTGGTGTGTCAACCGACGGGATAAAATCGACCCGCCAGCCGTTGGAGATAATCTCCCCACTTTCTATATCAACATACACCATCTGGTGCGGCATCATGTGGTCGTACGACACGCCCGAGGGCTTGATTGCCATCATATCCCCATATCGCTCCGACACATTCCCTTCAGTAAGTATCACGAGTTCCAATTCAGCCAACCGCTTGTTCTGTGTGCACACCGTGTGCGACAAATCAGTGAATTCCATACAAAAACCTTTCTTTTTCAAAATTATTCTGCCCGCATCCTACTTGTCCAACTCTGCGCTGTCAACTATATATGCTTTTGTATCTCCTGCTCCACCGCGCGAACATCAGAGTGATAAAACAGCGCGCGGTCGTCTATGAAAATGTCTGATGAGGGTTTGCCGAGAAAGAGCGCGTGATAGCGCACACCCCATTCGGCTAATTGTTTTTTACAAAAATCATACCCTGTCTCGTATGCTGCGCGCTGGTCGTTACCCGAACTGCCCATAAAGCGCGCGGTGTGTATAAAAATAGTGTGCCCCGCATCATACAAACAATTCACCAATGCAATCATATCCAAGCGAGGTAGCGCTTTCGTGTACGACTCGCCATCTCTCACCTGTGAGCAGAGTACACCGTCTATATCAAAACAAATCCTCTTTTTACCCGCGCCTGGCGGCGCGAGACGCGCCGCCAGGCGCGGCATCGGATGCTTCGCACCGTCTTCTACAAGAAATGAGTCAGCGTCCTCGTCTTTTGTTGATATTTCAATAATCACCGTATCCTCTAATCCGCCACGCTGGTGCATCAGCCCCGGGGGCGTCAATGCCGTTTGCCCCTTCTCCAGTTCAAAAAACCGGTCCTCGCCGCGGCCGGCGCGCAAACGCAAAAGCAACTTCCCCGAGTGGATATAGTAGGTCTCCAGCTTGCGGCAATGATACTCCAAACTTGCCGCGCACCCCCTTCTCACCAACATCCGCTTTGCCGCAAAGTGCGGGGTGGAACAAATTGTCTCAATGGTCCCCCAATACTTGTCGCGGAAATCGTTTGCCTTTTGCTTTTTCCCGTAGCGTGTTTTTTTGTCCGCAGGTCCGGAGAAAATATACACCGCCGAAGGAACAAGAGCTTCTCCCGTTGCCTTGCTCCCCGGCGCGAGCGCGATTGACTCGCGCTCTCCGATAGTTTCTTTCCCCACACGCACCCTCCCCTCTTCTACATACACGACCGACTCAAAGCCACGAGGTGGAACGAAGGAAACCGACGCACCCTCTGTAAACTCGCGCCTTTCCAATTGGTACTCCGGCAAAGAAATCAACACACGCCCTTTGGGACAACTCACAAACTGTTCCAGTGTATCTACCTTAATACCGTATTGATTCATAACATAGAAAATTTTGGCGGCTCGGCGCCAAGCACGGTGGTAGAGAGCGCGGCCCACTGATTCGCAAACGCCAATGAAGCGGCAGAGGGCGGGAATGCGCGCGAAGCGAGCGCCGCGAGAAAGGCGTCCCCCGCGCCGCAGGTATCCACCGCCGCCACCGCAACCCCGGGCGTATACACCGCTTCACCAGCACAGTACGCCGCCGAGCCGCGTTCGCCTAACTTTATCACCACATAACCCGTGCCGAGGCGGCGCGCCACTTCGGCGAGCGCCCCAGCGTCCTCGGAAACAAAATCGGCGTGGACACACTTCGCCTCCGCCTCGTTGAGGCAACATACATCCGCGCCAGCGTACCACAGATGATTGCTCGCGTGTTGGGACACCTGTGAATCCACAAAAACAGGAACACCTGCCTGCCGCGCCAAAACAAGGAGCGTGCGCGCTAACCCTCTCGTTATCATACCATGACGGTAATCAGAGATGACCAGACATGCGGCATGTGGGAGGTACCGCCGAGCCGCCCGTACCACCTCGCTCTCTGTGCGCCGCCCTATACTCCCCTCCGGTACACGGTTCCATTTGAGCACCTTTTTACCTTCCGAGACAAACCGCTCTTTCACAATCGTCGAGCGATCTGTGTGGGTAATACAGACCTTCGTCAGGTTCCGGTGCGTCCAACGCTTCTCATACTCGCGCCACACATCATTACCAAACACGGAAACAAAGATAACTTTTTGCCGAAGCTCTAGGAGATTGCGCGCCACGAGCGCCGCCCCACCCCAGGTCGCTTTCTCTTCACCCGCGCGGAAGGTAGACACCCCCTCGGAGTCCCGCAGAGGTGAACCAAAATGGTACACATCTAAAATAGCGTCCCCGACAAGAAGAATCGGCTTACGCGGCATTTTTGATTTGTTCAATGACATGCGTTGAAGAATACTTCGTGCCGGAGGGCTGGAGAACAAGCGGGTACACTCTCACTTCAATGTGAGGGGGTATTTCGTCGCGACGGCGTACCTCTTCCGCGGTCCATTCGCCGCCTTTCACAACCACATCGGGCTTCACCCGCGCGATAATATCCATCGTCCGTGTATCGTCAAATATGACAACTTGATCTACGAACGAAAAGTTCTCTAACGTTGATTTACGGTCTCCCTCGCTATGAATCGGGCGCTCTGGACCTTTGAGAATCTTGGTGGCGCGGTCGGAATTGATGCCCACCACAAGCCGATCACCGAGCGAACGCGCAAATTTCAAGAGTTCCACATGTCCTTTGTGCACTATATCAAAAATCCCGTTGGTAAAGACAATACGGCCCGTCCGGTGCACACCGAGCTTCTCTACGCGCGGCACATGCCGCCCTTCGCCGAAAGGCGCCGCGAGCCAGCGGCGCACAATCTTCAAATTCGCCTCCACTCCGTTCACCCACGCGCCAAGACACAACACATTAGCGTCATTGTGTTCGCGCGTTTTCTCCGCCACTTCTGCCGAATGCGCGAGCGCGGCGCGCACGCCCTGAAATCGGTTGGCGGCAATGCTCATCCCCACACCCGTTCCACACACCAATATTCCGCGTGCCGCGTCTCCCGCTTCTACCATTCCCGCCACCAAATTTGCAAAATCAACATAATCTACCTTCTTATCCGCCGTGTGAGGTCCCACATCAACGGGGTAAAACCCGAACGAATGAAGTAATTCCTTTATCGCTGCTTTCAACGCTACTCCGTTGTGGTCGGCGCCGAGAACAACAATATTCTCTTTCATAAGAGGTTATAATACAACAATGGAAAGCTTTCGTAAACAAAGCGCGCGCATCAGGTGGCGACTCCGCAACAGCGTCATTTTTCTTGCAGGACTCATCGCGCTCTTTGCAGGCACACGCAAAAAAGTCGTACGCCACCCGCGTGCCATACTTATACTCCAAGGGGCAAAAATGGGAGATATGGTCTGTACCACACCGCTTTTCCACGCCATCAAACACGCGTACCCAAAAACCCGAGTCATTGTTGTGGGAGATAAGGTAAATAAGCAATTGCTCATGGGACACCCCGATGTAGATACCTACATCACCCTTCAGAAAGGATTCCTCGCCACCGCGCGCGCGCTCCGGAACGAACGCGCCGATTTCGTGCTCCTCCCTCTCCCTTCGCTCGAAGGACTCGCACTCCTCCTTTGGAGCGGCGCGCGCGCGGTGGCCGCGCCGCGCATCGTGGGCGGGTTTTCCCCCTATGAGACGCGGGGGTACAAATTACTCTCAGTATTCGTACACGCTGTTCCGCACCATGCCCTTCACTATGTACCGCGCGAATATCTGCGTCTCTTGGAACCAATTGGTATACGCACCCACGACACAACCAAACGGCTTATCTATACTCCACAAGCACACAAAAAGATTGAGCTATTTTTTAAAGAACACAAAATCGTCCCACACCGCGACACGATAGTCGGCATACTACCCGCCGTTGGCGGCGACCCGATAAAACGATGGCTTCCGGAACGCTTTGCCGCCGTTGGCGACCACCTCGCGAAAAAATGGGGGGCGCGCATTCTCATACTCGGAACAGGGAGAGATGAAGCGGATGTTACCGCGATGGTGCGCTGGAGCGCCAGAGAAACACGCGCGGTCAATACGCTCAATATGTTCTCGCTTGATGAGTATAAAGCGCTCATCGCTTCACTCTCCCTTTTCATCAGCGCCGATACAGGTCCTGTTTACATTGCCGAAGCGTTTGAGATTCCCAGCATAGATATTGTTGGGCCGATGTACGAAGATATTCAACCTCCGCGTGGAGAACTCCACCGCACCGTCGCCGCCGCGCGCGCAAAACCCGCGCTGGGCATCTTGGACAACACTGTGTACGACTACCGCGAGGCGCGCCGACAAGCAGAAGCGATTACTGTGGATATGGTCAATGGCGTCGCAAACGAACTTTTAGAAAAAATACAAAGCAAGAAAGAGCGCGAGGTGCGCGAAAAGAGCGGCGACACAATCGTCGACCACCACCCCCCACCCGCCTGGTAATTTCTCCACAGAGCGTATCGGCCATGGCTTGAGCGCATCAAACGCTCGGTGGAGAATAAACCCCGCGGCCAACACAGAGAGAGAAAGCGGCGGAGAGAAAAATAGGAAGACGAGCGGAAGCGACACAAACTCATCTATAGCAATACGCGGGTCGTCGTGCGTACCCAACACGCGCTCAGCGCGCGCGGAAACAAACACGGCAATACCAAGTGCAAGTATGGCAATGCCCGCACGCCCAAACAGAGAAAATTCCAGAAACCACGGGACGAAAAGCAGAGCGAGGAGTGCCGCCACTGAACCGCGCACCCACCCGCGTCCACGCAAAAACCCGCCGGTCGCGGCGTAAAGAAAAAACCAATCCGCGCGAGAGTGCGGTGTCGGAACAGGCAACTCCCGCTCCAAATGCTTGGCGAAAAAACTCCTGAATTTATTTGTGAACCACCACATAATATCCGCTGGTCATAATGTGTTTCGTTTTAGTGCGGCGTTCAACCTCGCCGTACTCGCGCGTTACCAACCACCAAAACTGTGGCACCATTTTAGCAAGAACCAACCAGAGCCACGCGAGCGTCCGGGTAAAAAGCATGTTGGTTTGAAACCCCAACCGCTCAAAGAGAATCGCGAAGGTTTCTACTGTTGTCGCTTCTTCCTTGATCTCCACTCTTTTCCAGTCGCGCAATAAATGTCCCAATCCGTAGCGGGTGAAGCGAAAGTAATCGCCCGGAACATTATGGAGCGGGAATATAAAACGAGTAGTCAAAATAAGTTTCCCTCCTGGCGCGAGAACGCGCCGCATTTCATCAAGTGCTTTTTGTGGCGTGTGGAGATGCTCCAATACTTCGGTACAAAGCACACATCCGAATTCGCCGTCGCGAAAGTGCGACAGGTCGTGCGCATCCCCTACCACATCCACTCCCGCGCCCGCCGCGCTATCAATGCACACGCGATTAGGAAAAAGCGCGCAATACCGCCCCGCACCACCGCCGACATCCAGCGTCCGCTCGCGAGTCCGGTGTTTCCGCACAAACGCGTCAATCCGCGCGCGTGCGAGCTTCTCGGTAAATCCAAACCACCGCAACACCATTAACATAATCCGCTTCATAGAGAGTTATACTATACAACACATGAGGGTACTTTATTTATACGCCGGCTCGCGGCGGGCATTTTACGAAAAATGGAAGCGTGGGGAAGTTCCAGATACACAACTCCTCGGTCTCAATTACATGAAAGACCTCGGCGTGGATGCCGAGTTTATAGAGTGGCGATTTTGCGAGTTCCTCCGACGCATCAATTTCAACCTCGTACACCTACCTTATATTTTCGCCATCAAAAAATATGACATCGTTTTTATGTGCGCTGGACTGCCGCTTGTTTTTCTCGCCAAATATATTTTGCGGTGGAAGAAACCAAGGTTTGTGATTTACAACACCTATCTTGCAAACGCGCTCGCGCGCAATCCACAGGGGCTCTCCGGCTTCATTACACGCACAGCGATACAAAACCTTAACGCAATCGTCTGCACCGCACGCGCGCAAATTCCGCCACTCCTCGCCGCCGGAATTGCACAAGAAAAAATACACTTCGCGCCGATTGGGATTGATGTACATAAATTTATAAAGAACCAGAGAATAGTCCCCAAAGAAAACATTGCACAGCCCGACGGGGCGAGCATAGCAAAAAATCAGCAGATTTTTATGCGTGTTTTCGGAGGGGAGCTATTCTCTGGTTATATATTATCCGTAGGACGCGACCTCGGACGCGATTACAAAACGCTTTTTGAGGCAGTGCGCGGGCTTGATGTAAAGATGATAGTCGCCACTAAACCTGAAGCAGTTGCGGGGCTCGCCATACCCCCCAATGTAGAAATTCGTTTTCATGTCCCTTACGAAGAGATGCCCGCGCTCTATCGCAGCGCGCTCTTCGTTATGACGCCACTCAAAACCTCACACCCAGACGGCTCCGAGACATCAGGTCAATACGGCTTCCTAGAGCCAATGGCGGCAGGCAAGGCGGTGATTGTCTCGGACAAACCGAGCGTGCGCGACTATATTGAACACGACAGAACCGGCATTCTCGTAGAACCCGAAAATCCCGCCGCCCTCCGTGTCGCAATAGAAAAATTGCTCGCCGACGAGCCGCTTCGCACTCGCCTCGGCGAGACAGCAAAAGAATCCGTATCAAAAAACTTCACCAGCTCCCACTGGGCCCGCTCTCTCGCAAAAGTCTTTCGCTCTTCTTGTTAAGGTACGATATATCGTATTCGCCCCCTTTCAAAAATGAGGAGACCTTGGAGAAAAAATGCTACAATACCTCTATGTCCAAGAATAAGAAACGCAGAGAAAATGGCGGCGAGGAGCATCGCATCAGCGCCGAGACGGCGCGGGGGGCGGGAGCAATAGCGCTCCTCGCCCTTGCAGTTTTTGGGGGGTTGGCGGGAGTAGGCAAGGCGGGGGCAGCAGGAAAAGCGTTTTTCGACTTTTTCGCCGCCCTTTTTGGTGGCGGGTATTTCCTCGTACCTTTGGCCTTTGGTGGACTTGCTTTTTCCTTTTTTCGATCAATCTTTCACTGGTCGCGCCTGCCGTGGTTCAAAACGGCATCGGTCATAACACTCTTCGCGTGCTTGCTCGGGCTCCTCGCCCTCTTCGTCCCCGCACAAGGCGGGAAACTAGGGTTGTTCATCGCGCATAACACCCTAAAAGCATTTGGCGGACTCGCGAGCGCACTCATCCTCGGCGCGCTCGCCGCCATTTGCGGACTCGTCATTTTTGAAACGCGTTTCCCGCCGGTCTGGCTTGCGGCAATTGCGCGGGTGATAACAAAAATGCTCCGCCCACCGCTCCCCCAGACATCTATTGATAACACCGAACCGCAAGACATGGAGGAAACGGGGGCACCCGAAACAGCTGAGGAAACACCCGAAGACACCCCCATACCAATCGCAGAAGAAGAACCGACACAAAAGCGTATCCGCCAACGGTTCGGCTCATACGAACCACCACCACTCTCCCTCTTAGAACTTGACCAGAATAAACCCGATGTGGGCGATATCAAGGCAAATGCAACAATCATCAAGCGGACGCTCCGCAACTTCGGCGTTGATGTAGAAATGGACGAGGTATCTATCGGACCCGCGGTCACCCGCTATGCGCTCAAGCCGGCAGAAGGGGTCAAACTCACCGCTATCGTTGCGCGTCAGGGAGATTTGGCGCTCGCGCTTGCTGCACACTCACTCCGCATTGAGGCACCTATTCCCGGGAAATCGCTGGTCGGCATAGAAATTCCCAACACCACCCGCGCCACGGTCCGCCTCGGCACACTCATTGAAAATGCTGACTTCTCCTCCTCCGACAAACATCTACTCTTCGCGCTCGGGAAAAGCGTCGCGGGTAAACACCATTTTGCTAATCTCGCGCGGATGCCACACCTACTCGTCGCCGGCGCCACCGGCTCGGGCAAATCAGTCACAATACACGCACTCATTGCATCGCTTATTTACCGCAATTCGCCCGAACTAGTGCGTTTTATATTTATAGATCCCAAACGCGTAGAACTCACCCTCTGGAGCGGCATCCCCCACCTCGCGACCCCGGTTATCACCGATGCAAAAAAAGCGATCATCGCTCTCCGGTGGGCGACCAAAGAAATGGACCGGCGGTATGATCTGTTGGAACAGGAATCAGTGCGCGACATTGAGTCGTATCACACCAATGTCAAAAATCAGGAACCCCTCCCGTATCTCGTGGTGATCATAGACGAGCTTGCCGATCTGATGTCGCTCTACCCACGCGAATTGGAAGCAGTGGTAGTTCGACTTGCACAAATGAGCCGCGCAGTCGGCATCCACCTTATCCTTTCTACTCAGCGACCATCGGTCAATGTCATTACCGGACTTATCAAAGCAAATATACCCTCGCGTATCGCACTCCAAGTCGTCAGCCAAATTGACTCACGCACCATTCTTGACACTGCCGGCGCAGAAAAACTCCTCGGCCAAGGTGACATGCTCTTTCTCTCCGGAGATCGTGCCAAGCCGGAACGGATACAATCGGCGTTCATATCGGAACATGAGGTCAAAAAAATTGCGCGGCATTTGCGCACTGCCTACCCCGATGAAGCAGGAACCGAGCTTCCTCCACATGAACAAAAAGATGGAACGCACCACGAGAGAGAAACCGACGAAAACAACGATGAGATAGATGACGCCCTCTATCAAAGCGCGAAAGATGAAGTTGAGCGAGCAGGCAAGGCATCCACCTCGTATCTTCAGAGGAAACTCCGCATCGGGTACGCCCGCGCGGCGCGCCTGATGGACCTCCTTGAAGAGCGCGGCATCATTGGTCCTGCCGACGGCGCCAAGCCGCGCGAGGTGCGCAATCCAAGCGCGCCGCGCGACACAGAGCTCGCCACCACCCCCCCCACCACAGAAACACCGACTCCCTTTCTATGATACACGCCCGGAAACGCCTCTCGATCATAACGAGTGTGATACTCCTCGTTGGACTCGCCGCCTACAGCGCCTTCCAAGCGCGCGCATACCTCCAAGGTCCGCGCATTGTTATAGAAGAAACAAAACAAAACGGGGAACTGCTCGCTCTCTCAGGCACCGCAGAGCGCATCGCCTTCCTTACCCTTCAGGGCAAACAAATCTACACGAACGAATACGGGGTCTGGCAAGAGACGATTCTCCTCAATCCGGGGTACAATATTATAGAAGTAGCGGCAAAAGATCGATTTGGGAGAGAAGTGAAAGTACATAAAGATATTTATTTCACTAACCCGGAGCAAAACACATTTTGAAAATGTCTGGAGCGAGTGGTCACATCATAAATGACCCGAGCGTTTCCGAGGACTTTTCAAAATGGTGTTGTGCGAAGAGAACAAACATGCCTAAAAAAACAGAAGAAAAATCGAGCGCAGTGGAAGCGACCATTGCCGCTATCAAAACCAAATTTGGCGACGAAGCGATTATGAAACTGGGCGAGCGGCCACGCGTGGATGTCAATGTGATTCCCACCGGCTCGCTCGGGCTTGATGCGGCGCTCGGTGTGGGCGGTCTCCCGCGTGGCAGGATTGTAGAAATCTTCGGACCCGAATCATCCGGCAAAACAACCCTTGCCCTCCATGTCGTACGCGAAGCGCAAAAGAAAAACGGCCTCTGCGCCTATATAGACGCCGAGCACGCGATGGACCCAGAATATGCAAAGAAAATAGGGGTGAAAATTGACGACCTCCTTATCTCCCAACCCGACACCGGCGAGCAAGGGTTGGAGATTGTAGAGTCGCTCGTGCGCAGCGGCAAATTGGATGTGATCGTAGTGGACTCGGTTGCTGCACTCACCCCCAAAGATGAGATAGAAGGCGATATGGGCCAACAGCATGTCGGCAAACAAGCGCGACTGATGTCGCAAGCGCTCCGAAAACTCACGGCAATCATCGCGCGCTCAAAGACCATTGTCATTTTCATCAACCAAATCCGCATGCAAATCAACGTGATGTTTGGCAACCCCGAGACCACCCCCGGCGGCAAGGCACTCAAGTTCTACACCTCCGTTCGTATTGATGTCCGCCGGATTGCGCAAATCAAAAAGGGTGAGGAGGTAGTCGGCGGTCGCGTGCGCGCGAAAATTGTCAAAAACAAAGTCGCCGCCCCCTGCAAACAAACCGAATTTGACCTTATGTACAACGAAGGAATATCAGAAGAAGGAGAAATCATTGCGCTGGGCGAAAAATACGGCATTATCACCAAGGCGGGTGCCGGGTCCTATTCATTTGGCGAGGAGAAACTCGGCCGTGGCTACGACGCCACCCGCATCTACCTTCGCGACACCCCTAAAACAAAAACCGAAATCCTCAAACAAATCCGCGAGAAACTGAAAGGGCTGTAAGAAAAAGGACGCGGTTTGATTTACGCGTCCTGTGCAAAGTGATGCGTATCACTTCTTGAGAAGCTCGTTTTTAGAAAGTTTTACGACCGCGACACTTCCTCGCGGTTTACCCCATTTGTCGCGGCGACCAAAAACCTGCGGCGGGGGAACAAAATGTACTTCCCCTCGGTATCTACTCGCCCTCAAAACAGCATCCAGAAGTTTCAGTGCGTTCGCCTCAAAGGGAAACAGCTTTGCAAGGGAGAGAACGCGCCGTTTTTGTCGGAGACACTGCGCGATTTTCTCTAGCGGAACCGAACGCTCTTTCTCTATTTTGTTTTGAGTCACTATGAGCCACGCGGCCTCCGAGTCCGGACCTTGGCACATTTTGATCTGCAAAATCGGCCGTATAGTAATTTCTAACATTGTCTATCCTTTCTTCTTTTTTTTATAGTTCCTGATTCCTGTCGGAAAACGCACCCGCGCTTCTGACATATCGCCCATTCCGCTCCCGATTATACACACTTCCCGCTACCCGTCAATATACACTAACTCTGGCGACCGCTAGAAATAGTGTAGACCTCACTTTACCCCTGGTTTGGAAAAGGTGGACTATACACTATCTCTAACGACCGTTATACTTAGTGTATGGGTACACTGGAGACAAAAATGCGGCAGAGGGCGCAACGGAAGAATGTGACGGAAATTATTCTCAAGGTTATTGCGGGGGCCGGACTCTTGAGTGCCGCCCTCGTCGCGCCGAACACCTTGAAGGCGATGAGTGCACTTGGTATTGCACCCCACGGACGGCAAAGAGAAGTGGTGCGGCGAGCGCAGGCACGGCTCATCGCGCAAAAACTACTCGCACGAAATTCCCATGGGCTCGTGCGCCTAACGAGCAATGGAGAAGAGAAGTTGGAACAATTGAAACGGAACAATTTTGAACGGTTCAGAATGGAGCGGCCGGCGCGCTGGGACAAAAAATGGCGTCTGTTCATTTTTGACATCAAAGAAGAGCGTAAACGAGACCGCGATTACATTCGCCGTACGCTTGAAAATCTGGGGGCCGTCCGGCTCCAAAAGAGCGTCTGGGTCTACCCACACGATTGCGAAGACATGATTGCGCTCCTGAAAGCCGACTTCAAGGTGGGGCATGATCTCCTCTACATTATCGCCGATGAAATTGAGAACGACCGAACACTGCGAGAGCATTTTGACCTTCCTCTGCAATCATAAACATAACCTCACCTTCATAGGCAGGAGGCGCGACATACACTAACTCTGGCGACCGCTAAAGTTAGTGTATGCGCGCTTTTTACGACTACCAACACCGCCCCGAAGTACATCCGCGAAAAAATGCGGAAATCGTAACTACACCCGCTCGACATATTCGCCCGTGGAGGTGTTGATGCGGAGCGTGTCGCCTTCGTTGATAAAGAGAGGTGTTTGGATTGTTGCGCCGGTTTCAAGTGTCACCTGCTTAGTACCGCCCTGTACCGTGTTGCCGCGCACCGCCGGGGGCGCCTCCGTCACCTTGAGATCAACTTTTATTGGCAATTGAACACCGATGATCTGTTCATTAAAAACAGTAAGATCAACGAGCGAATTCGCCTTGAGAAATCTCCCCGCATTGCCGATCATATCTGCTGTAAGATTGAATCGCTTTGAGGGGTCGGTGGGCTCACAAAACCACCATTCACCTCGGTTGTTATAGAGATATTTCGCCTCCCGTTTCTCCAAATTTGCCTCCTCCGCCTTGTCCGCCTGATGGAAAGTGTACTCCGTAATCTTGCCCGTTATCAAATGTTTAAGCTTGGTCTGATTCACCGGCTTGCGCTGTTGCATCCGAAATATGCGAGCATCCAAAACCTCATACGGCGCGCCGTCAAGCACAATAAACTTCCCCGGCGTAATCTCGTTGTACACAAACATACCCAGAGAAGAAAACTACTTCGCAATAAACGGCAAGAACCCTAAAAACCGTGCGCGCTTCACCGCCTGCGCAAGAGAACGCTGCGCTTTCGCCGAAAGGCCGCTACGGCTGCGTGCGAGAATTCGCCCATGCGGATTGAGAAACTTCTTGAGCAGTTCCGCGTTTTTGTAATCAAACGACTTCTGAAGAGAAATGTTTTGCATGTAGTAGATATTAGAAAGGTATATCTTCCGGCTTGCTTTCTTCCTCCGGGTACGCAATGGCGTCTTCGCCTTCCTTCGTCTGCGCCGGAGCGGCGGCTGCAGTATGCTCACGCCAATTCCCCCCGCCTCCGCCAACCGGCTTGGGTCCAAATTGCACACGGTCAGCGACAATCTCGGTCTTATAGCGCTTCCCGCTCCCATCTTTCGCCTCCCAATTGCGGGTCCGAATACGCCCTTCCACAAAGATAGCCGACCCCTTCTTCATATACTGCGCGATCACCTCTGCTTGCCGCCCAAAAGAAACAATATTGTGGAACTCAACCTCCTCTTGATTTGCGCCGCTCTTGTTCTTGTACACGCGGTTGGTCGCCACACCAAACTCCACCACTGAACCGCCCGAGGGGAGCGCGCGCAATTCAGGATCGCGGGTCAAATTACCGTAAATAAACGCTTTGTTGAGATACATACAAGCACTTTACCCTTTTCCAACCATTTCTTCAATACGCCGGTCCAACTCTTCTTCGGATAATACCGGTTTCTCCACACGCTCCCCCATCGGGACAGGAACACTTACAGCGGAATGTGAGGAGCGAGTCGGGCGTGGGGGTGCCGATACCTCAACCCGCACAACCAGAAAGCGGATAATTTCTGGAATCATAGCAAGTATCTGCTTTGCCCGGAGCGCAGTCGCACCATCAGTTTCAAACCGTAGACATCCGAAATAGGCATTCGAGTGCTTTTTGATGGAATACGCGAGATTTCGAAGTGTTGGCACTTCTTCAGCCATAACACTCCCGCCCACACGCACGAGTGCATCCTTGAGCGGCAACACCGCCTCGCGCGCCTTCCCTTCTGCAATTCCCGGATCCACCAAATACGCCGCCTCATAGAGGCGACGCTCGGTCTGATCTCTCACCTCACCTTCAGACATGGGGAAGAGCGTAGCACGACTTCGCATTCTCTACAAGCGCCGCGCGTACTCGTTCTCTATCCTCATCGCGAATATCCGCAATCTTTCTCGCCACCTCTACCACAAAAGCGGGCTCATTGCGTTTGCCCCGATGCGGGGCAGGAGAAACAAACGGACAGTCCGTTTCGCTCATAATGCGCCCAAGCGGAAGAAAACGAATCACCTCATCATACGAGCGCGCGAAGGTAATAACGCCGGTAAAGGAAAAATAAAAGCCGGCATCTAAAAACAGCTGCGCCTCTTCAACACTCCCGGCGAAAAAGTGGAGATTCCCGTGTACCCTTGCGTGCCTTTTGATAATCTCATACGCCTCCGCGTACGCACTGCGGATATGGAGCATCAGGGACTTCCCCACCTCGTTAGCCAACTCAATCTGCCGCACAAAAACCTCTTCTTGTTTTTTCTGCGCCGCTCCCTCCGGTTGCCGAAAAAAGTCCAACCCACATTCGCCTATCGCCACTACCTTCGGGTGAGCGGCGAGTTTTTTATAAAAATCATAATCAAACACTTCGCCGCGACTGGTAAATTCTTTTCCACCCTCTCCCAGTTCCTCTGCATCATGATACGACGCGCTGGTATGAATGGGGTGAAGTCCAACCGTCGCCCACATATGTTCGTTTTGTTCCGCCAACTCCACCGCCCCATTGCTCGTATCCTTCTGCGTCCCCACATTGATAACACCAACCCGCTGCTCCAACGCACGCGTGATAACCTCCGCGCGGTCCGCATCATACGCGGCGAAATTGAGGTGCGCATGCGTGTCGGTGTATTTCATTTCCATATCAACTCTTCCGAGGGAAAAGTGGTACAACCGGCATGGTGTTTTCGCGCACAAGCCGTTGTATCTCCACTCCGGTTGCGGGAAGAATGGGTTCTATGAGCACCCCGACCTCGTACAATTTGAGCACTAATTTCTGTACCACCTCACGCGCGGCATCAGGATTACTTTTGTACATTTTGTATGGTTCGTGTTCTTGGATATGTCGGTCAATATTCACTACCGCACCAAAAATAACTTCAGCGGCCGCCTTTATATCATATCCATTAATATATTTCTCTAATCCCCTCATACGCTCCATCTTGTCAGAAAATGCGGGTGGCGCAACTCGGTAATCAACCGCCATTTTCATCACACGACTCACCACATTCCCCACCCCATTCGCCAAATCCGCATTGTATGTCTCCCTAAATTTCTCCATCGTGAAGTCGGAATCCTCAAAGGGGTGGATGTGCCGCGCGAGGTACCAGCGGAGCGCGTCCGTGCCATACTCTCTCACGAGTGCGACGGGGTCTGCGGCATTCCCGAGCGACTTGCTCATTTTCTGCCCGCCGCTCGTGATAAAGCCGTGAATCACAATCTGTTTGGAGGGCGGGAGTCCTGCCGCCTTAAGCATCGCCTGCCACATCGCCGCCTGCTGGCGCACCTGGTCTTTGCCGGCACATTGTACCACCCCGCCTGTATCGACCCACCACTCTTTGAAATTCGCCTCGTCCTCGGGCCAGCCGAGCGCGGAGATATAGTTGACCAGCGCGTCAAACCACACATACATCACCTGGCTGTCGTCATTCGGTACCGGGACCCCCCAAGGCATTTTGTCTTTGCGGCGCGATATGCTGAAATCCTCCAACCCACGCGCGACAAACGCCTTTATTTCATTGAACCTAAATCCCGGCACCACGAAATCGGGGTGTTGCGCGTAATGCTCCAATAAATATTCTTGGAAGACAGAGAATTTGAAAAAATAATTCTCCTCTTCTATCACCTCCACCTCCAGAGTGGGATGCAGAGGGCACTTCCCCCGTTCCAACTCCGAGTCGGTCTTTTCCAACTCACACCCGACACAATATCTAACGCGGTAAGGTTTTTTGTAGATAAAGCCGTTGGTAGCGCACCGCCGCCAAAATTCCTGCGCCGCCGCCTTATGGTGCGGGTTGGTTGTGCGGATAAAATTAATACCCTCCGAAAGTCCGAGCACCTGTTTGAGTTCTTTAAACTTCGCCGCGTACGCGTCCACATACGCCTGCGGCTTCATCCCCTCCTCCTGCGCCTTGCGGTAAATTTTGAGCCCATGCTCATCGGTGCCAGTATTGAAAAACACTTCGTGCCCGAGGAGGGTGTGGTAGCGGGCAACAATGTCGGCGTGCACGATCTCGAGCGCAAACCCAATATGCGGGTCCGCGTTCACATACGGGAGTGTCGTCGTGATATAAATTCTCTCTGACATAACGATATTCTAGCATAGCACCGCATATTTTCTCTCGGAGCAAAAAAGTGTTCCCGTGTTGCAACAACCCTATGTACGAAGAAAGATTCATTGTACTCGGCCAAGAAATAGAAAAGGTGGGACGAGATGTTGGCGGATGGTGGAAGGGTTTGATAACAAAAACTCCCTCGCTGTACGCGAGAGAGAAAAGGAAAGAATAGCGAGAAAACACAAAGTTGTCATCGTTCCACTCTTCCGGGTTCTCAACCGAGTTGGCGTTCAGGTTCCACTCGCGGTTGCTAGCATTCCAGTTCGCATTCACGGCCCACAATATTGGGTACGCACTGCCATCCGTGGCACCACCCCTTGAATATTCTCGAGGTTGTATAGTATGTGGGGCAATCAAAGCCCTCCAGCAAAGCGTACCGATTCTTTTCTTTTTTGAAACACGCCGTTCCCACGCTCGCTCAATCTGCTCTATGCAAACGGAGCAATTCTGGAGAAACGAGATGTCGAGGACTTCGCGGAAGTGTACACCGCCGCTGTCAAGATACCTCACCGGTTATTGTAACAAACAAAAAAACCCTTTGAAACTTTGTCAGAGTTTCAAAGGGTCAGAGATTCAGTGGGACAAGATACCGAAGCATCACAGTCCCAGAGAATCAGCGAGAAAACACAAAGTAGCCAGCACGCCACCCTCCCGGGTACTCAACCGAGCTGGCGCGCAGGTTCCACTCGCGGGAGCTAGCAAGCCAGTGCGCACCCACGGCCCACAAGAAATCTTCGGCATCACGGATGTAGAAGATGTTCGCCCAACCGTTGACGAGCAGGGTGCCTGCTTCGCCTTTCGGTTGGAGTGAGAGAAGGTGCCAGAGGTGAGCGAGTTTGGTTTCCTCATATTCCTCGCCGATGGCGGCGCGGATACCGAGGTCGCGGGAGTTCTTGAGAAGTTTGTGGACATGGATGATGCACCTGTCCACATTCTCCTCCACCTTGTTCCCGAAGCGTTCCAGGAAGTTGCTCCAGAGATAGCACTTCACCCCCTTCACCTCCTCACCGTGCTGGAAGTGGTCGGCGGCGGCGAAGCGTATGACGGCGGGAACAGGAATGGTCGTAACCAGTTCCAGGAGTGGTGGTTGTGTGGCTGGCTGTACCACAAGTTCGTCGCGGAGGAATTTCAGCGCTCCTTCGTGGCCACCGAGTTTTTTGACTACTGCGTTGAGTTGACCACCAGTTAGGTCGGCAGATGCGAATTTTTCTTCTTTCATTATTTTCTCCTTGCGCTTCATTGCGCGTTGAGATTTGCTCTACTCCGAGCAGGAACTATGAACTGTAGTAGTCATAGCCAGAAACTCCCCACCGAGGGACGCTTGTGGCTATGACCACCATTTCGCTGATTCTCATTTCAAGGTGCTCATTTTCTGCACTCTAGTATAGCATACACTATACTTTTCTGTCAAGTCGCCAAAATATGGCTCTGTTGAGGCGTATTCGGGTGGCGAGACATCTATTGCCGAGCGACGAGCTTCGCCTGCTGGATGTCGGAGAGGTACTCGACGAGCGTAGTCGCAATTGGCACAGAGAGCACGAGCCCCAAGAAACCGGCGAGCTTGGCGCCGATGATAAGCGAGAGAATCACCAAAATAGGCGGCACACCGACAATCTTTTTGACCACGAGTGGATAAAAGAGATGATTTTCAAATTGCTGAATAATCACATAGAGACCAACGACAAGCAGCCCGGTGGGAATCCCGCCCGCAACATATGCCGCAAATACCGCCGGAATCGCCGCGATAATCGGCCCGAAGAGAGGGATGGTTTCTAGAACTGCGGCGAGAAACGCGAACGCAAGTGCGTTTTCAATCCCGAGCACCGTAAGTCCCAAATACACCAAAAGCCCCACAAGAACGGCAAGCAAGAGCTGTCCCTGCATCCATTTCCCAATTTTATCCTGCACCCGCCGCCACAGCCCGAGTGCATACGCCTCATACCGCAACGGGGTCACAATGCGCAAAAATTTCGCGATCCCGTCCTCCTGCACCGCGAGATAAAACGAAATCACGATGATAAGCACAAAAGAAATCGCGCCACCGAAAAACACCGAGAGCGTCGGCAAAAACCCTTCAGACACATTCGCCGACACAATTTGCAACCCCTGAATGAGATCGCCAAAAGCGAACTGCCCGCGTAACACACTACCATCTCCAATTAAACCGTCGGTCGCCCCCGGCGCACTCAGTGTCGAGAAAGGACTCCACGCCGAAAGCGAATTCACCAAGAGCGGAAGCCCGCTTAAGAGTTCCACAAAATCGGATACCAAAGGCGGCACGAAAAAGTAAAAGATACTCACTACCACACACGCAAGAGCGAGGTAGATAAAGATAACCGCCGGCACACGCGCCACACGCCACCGCCGCAACGCACGTGCGAATGGCTCAACCGCTGAAGCAAGGACGACCGAGGCGAGCACAACCAACACCACCTCACGCAAGAGCCATAATGTCCACGCGAGCACCCCAATCACGATAACTTTCACAATCGTTCCGGCAGAGAGAGAAAACGGTTGCATAAAAAAATAATAGCACACCCACCACCGAGGTCAACGCATTCAATTCACAGCGCATTCATCACGGTGTACATCGGAAGAATCATAGCATAGGCGAAAAAACCAACCGCCACGCCAACCGCGACCATCAGAAACGGCTCAATCACCGAAGAGAAGTTTTTGGTTTTTTGTTCTACTTCCGCTTCATAAAAGAGGGCGGTGTCCAAGAGCAGGTCACCGAGTTTCCCCGTCTCCTCGCCAGAGGCGACCATCTCTACTATATACGGCTCAAAAAGCGTGGGGAATTCGCCGAGCGTAACCGAGAGTGTTTTGCCTTTCTCAATACTCCCGCGAGAGAGAGAAAGCGCCCGGCGATAGTACCCATTTTGAACCACCTGAGACGCGACATCCAACGAGGTGGTAATCGGCACTCCTGCGGCGGTAAGTGAGCCGAGCGTCCGCGCCACGCGCGCGGTGTTCACCTCGCGTACGAGCGTACGCAAAACCGGCGCATGCAAAAGTGCGAAATCCACAATCTTCCCCCCTATGCGAGTACGGAAGAAAAGCACCACTCCCACCACAACAACACCGAGCGCGCTAATAAACAGGAGCAAGTGATGTGAGAAAAAGTTGCTTACCATAATCAAGACCTGCGTGCTCGCCGGAAGCGATACTTGAAATTCGGCAAAGGTTGCCGAAAGCTCGGGTACCACATAGATAAGCATCAAAACCGCAATCGCCGCCATCACCACGACAATAAACGCAGGGTACAGAAGTGCGCCACGAACCTTTTTCCCTAACGCATAGACGCGTTCCAATTGCTCTGAAAGAGACGAGAGCGACGCGGCGAGCGTCCCCCCCTCTTCGCCCACAGATACCACCGCGGAGAAAAGTTTTGAGAACACCCGCGGATACCGCCGAATGGCTTGCGAGAGCGTGTGTCCCCGACGCACCTCTTCTCCCAACCCTATAACCACCTTCCGAAACGCCGCACTCTCGCTCTGGCGCTCAAGTACCTGCAGAGCACGCGCGAGCGGGAGCCCCGCAGAGAGCATCGCTCCCATATTCTTCGCAAACGCCACCTTCTCCCGTAAGGAAATAAATAAGAACCAGTCCAAAGATATTTTCATAACCTTGTTCGTAGTTCGTATTATATTACTCCGACACGACGCGCATCACCTCCTCTATCGTGGTAAACCCTTGCGCGCATTTGATAATCCCATCCTCAAGCATGGTGAGCATCCCCTCCCCTCGCGCCTGCTTTTCAATATCGGCCGCAGTGGCGCCGCGCATCACCTGTTCGCGTATCGTAGGAGACATCGGCATCGCCTCGTAAATACCAATGCGTCCCTCATACCCCTCTCCTTCTCCTGCGCGCGGGCGATAAAACGGCACCTTCTCCCATTTTGTCCCCTTCGGCGCCGCCTTCGCCTCAATAAGCGCCGCGAGAGTGCGCTCCATATTGATACTCTTGCCGAGCGCGGCGAGCCCCGCGCGAGAGAGAAAATATTTCTCCCGCGTCTCGCCGAGTTTACGCACGAGCCGTTGGGCAAGCACCACATTGACGGTAGACACCAAGAGGAATGGCTCCACTTTCATATCCAACAAGCGGGGCACCGCACCCGCCGCTGAGTTGGTGTGAAGTGTTGAGAGCACCAAGTGCCCGGTAAGTGCGGCATTAATCGCGAGCGACGCCGTCTCGTTATCGCGAACCTCACCCACCATAATAATGTCGGGGTCCTGACGCACCAAGGTCCGCAACCCTCCGGCAAACGAGAGACCGATATCGGGCTTCACCTGCGTTTGGTTGACGCGCGCAATCTGGTACTCAATTGGGTCTTCAATCGTAGAAATATTGACATCCGGCGTGTTGAGAATATCAATCATCGTATAGAGCGTCGTGGTTTTGCCGCTCCCCGTAGGCCCCGTGGTAAGCAACATCCCGGTCGTCTGTCGGAGCGCGCGGTGCACTACCTCCAACGCCTCACCCTGAAACCCCAACCCCTCCAGCGTGAATCCAGACGCACCCTCGCGCAAAAGCCGCATCACGATTTTCTCGCCAAAGTAAACCGGGAGCGTGGAAACGCGGAGCGACATCTTCTCACCCTCAAAATCTGCCTTAAATCGCCCATCCTGTGGCAAGCGCTTCTCGTCCAACCGCAAAGATGCGAGCACTTTGACGCGCGCAGCGAGCCCCTGTGCCGCCGCGCGCGGCAGGGTCATCGCATCGCGCAAGATGCCGTCGATGCGATACCGCACGAGCACCTCGCCCTCGTGCGGCTCAATGTGAATGTCAGACGCTTTTTGTATAAGCGCGTGCTTGAGGAGCGTATCTACGATACGCACCACCGGCAAATCCTCGGCAATGCGTTTGAGCTCCTTCGCATCCACCTCACCCACCGTGCTCCCAGAACCCTCTGGAGCAAGTTTGAGCGCGGCGGACTCCTTGGCGATCAACTCACCGAATTCAGCGCGGAGCGTTTTTTGATACAAGAGGAGCGCCGATTTGATAGAAAGGTCGTCGGTCAAACGCGGCACGATCGTGAGCCCGGTTTTCTTTTTGATAAAGTCAATTGCCGGCAGGTCGTCGGTATTGAGCATCGCCACCTCCAACGAATCGGCATTCTTTTTGAACGCCACGATATTGTGGGCACGCGCGATGGGCTCGGGAATAAGCGAGAGAGTCGCATACTCTATCTTTTGGTTTTTGAGATTGACAAAAGGAATCCCGAGAATGTACGCCTCGGCGCGACGAACATCGTCTTCAGAAACCGTGCCTCGCCGTGCGAGCGCCAACGCGAGCGCTTCTTTGTTGTGCGCCGCGTCCACTTTCGCCTCCGCGAGCGTGCGAGGAGACACCAACCCCGCGTCTAAGAGAAACTTCTCCAACTGTTCATCGCGTATAAGCATAGGGATTCAAAATTCTTCAAACACAGGGGCAATCGTGACCACCTGGAGTTGCACCTCCGCGCTCCGCCGCTTTCCACCCCCCTCCCCCGTTACCGTCAACCGATAATTGCCGTCGGGGAGCATCCGTCTCAAGGTCACCGAGAGCGACGAACCATCTTTATACTCCTCTTTGTTGAGCGTATGGTCGCCAAAATTGAACGACTCCACCTCAGCGGATATACGGCCTTCGACAGTTGCCGACAACGAAACATTCGAATCAAACCCACCCACCGTGTCTACACTCACGAGCGCATTCGTAGACGAAAGCGAACCGCCGCGGAACCGCTCTATATATATGGTAGAGGGAGATGCGCGGAGCGCGAAGTCGGGCGGCACCGGATTTTCTATAACAATACCACCAAATCCTTCGCACCTAAATTCTTTTGATTCACCGCTCCGGCTCTCCCCGATAAAAACGCTACCGCGCTTCAAACCAATAGTCGGGTATGAGACGCGCTGAATATCCCACCCAGAGGTATCGTTACTCCCGCCCCGCCCCGTGAGTGGAGGGGTGCTGTCGTTTGGATCTCCCGTCCACCGATAATTGTACGAGGGGTTCGCACAGGGGCGGTCAACATACCCCGAGCGCTTTTCCGTACAAATCGCATTTGCTGTCCAGGTAACCGTCTCTCCAGGATTTGCCTTACGATCGTTGTTTCTATCGTCTCTCTCATTCAACTTAGCCAAACAAAAACCTTGAAGTACTGTCACCCAACTCTCTCCTGGAGGAGGCGGCTGTTGCTCGGGGGGCGGGGGTTGTCCGGGTGGAGGGTTACCCGGCGAAGGCAGTATTAATTGTTCACCGGAAATTTCACCGCGGCGGCACTCGGCGGGAACCCTCGCCGATACCGTCGCTGAGAGCGGTCCTTCAGAACCCGTAGCAGAAACGCCCGACACGGTATAACGATACTCGGTACCGAGCGAGAGATTGCGGTCGGTGTAATAGGTATCGGTAATGTTAGAAATGGTGCGCGACTGGAGTGTCGCGGAATTGAACGCGATCAACTTGTAGATAGCGGCGTATGGCACCGACGACCACGAAACATAGAGACCATTACTCCCGCCCTGAGGCGTGCAGTTCGCCACAAGCGGCTTAGGCGTGTCAGCAGTAAAAACAGGCGGCTCTTTCTTTTCAAAAATATAGGGCCCGATGATGTTGCTCTCATTGTTATTCTCATTTGATTCGGCAACCACGGTCGCGTGGTCAGCATACAAACGGAAATACCACTTGCCTGAACCATGTCCGGGGAGCCAAGAATATTTTTCTACGGCGCGGGAATTTCCATCCGCAGAAAACGGGGTTGATGAATCAATAAGTTTGAATGGCGAAATCCAAGAATAAGTGAAATCACCCGTATCGCCGAGCCGGTATCCATAGGTACTGGTGAACGAACCGGAGGCAAACGCTTGGCCCTCGTTTTTCGCGCTCCCCTGTATTGTCGCCAGGTCCCCCGCCCAGTAGGTATTTGTTTTGCCCTCCACTGGCGCCAGACCCGTGAGCGGCGAGAGCGCCGCCGTGAGGTCGGGCGCCGTGACGGTGATGGAGGGGCAGGACAGCAAGGCGGTGCGGTTGCCGGGGAAGGTCAGGGCGGCGGAGGCGGTTTTAGTGCCGAGTGTATTGTAAATTTTGGTGGCGGGGGCATTGGCGCCCGAGAGAGAATCAGTACCGCTCCAGAGGTAGGAGGTGTCGGCGGGAACATTGGCGAGCGACCAGGTAACAGCGGTTTGTTTGAGAAAATAGGGCGCGGCGGACACGACGCACTGGATTTGTCCGAAGGTGGTATCGCCTCCACCTCCGGGTTCACCGACATTCACATACGCATGACTCGTGAGGTCTTGTCCGGCATTGGAAGCAGGAGATTGCGCAGTGCAGGTAATGGCGTAGTGGTAGAGCGGGTTCTGGAGCGGGCCGATACCGAGTTCAGTGGCGGTTGGATTGACCTTGTTCCCCGTCCAGTCGGTGTTGGGGGTAGCGCGGCAGTTGGCGACCAGAGCTCCCGTCCACTGCAGGTCTACCTTGTCGTTGTAATTAACACCGAGGGCGGTCACGCTCGTCGGATGACTCTCGTACACCCCCGTGTTCGCCTTGCGCACCGCGAGGTCAAGCGTAGCGGGTGGACGAGCAACCACCGTGATGATGCGCGAAGAGCAGTTGTTGGTTTCGTTGGATTCAAGCACCGAGTGAGGCGTATCAGCGCA